>ERZ779681.142-NODE-142-length-28892-cov-2.09464_pt1 | contig 28892 bp, 29 predicted proteins | sample MGYA00511905_ERZ779681 | MGnify/ENA primary metagenome ERZ779681 (study PRJEB29588, sample SAMEA2144578) | human gut metagenome | biome: human gut; feature: human-associated habitat; material: faeces | place: Denmark | collected 2008/2010 ... | reverse complement strand
CTTAATTATAACAATATGTTATGGTGTACCGAATGTTTGAGGTGGGGCTAGAAAATGGATTCGTTAGTCGAAAAGATAAAAAGATTGAAAAAAGAAAAAAATGCAATAGTTCTTGCTCATTGTTATCAGAATGTAGAAATTGATGAAGTCGCAGATTTTGTCGGTGATTCTCTGTATTTGAGCAGAATGGCAAAAGATACAGATGCTGATATTATTGTTTTTGCAGGGGTTTCTTTTATGGCTGAAACTGCAAAATTATTATCACCAAATAAAAAAGTTTTATTGCCTAGAACAGAATCAGGTTGTTTTATGGCAGATATGATTAATCTTGACAGTCTTAGAGAGTTTAAAGCTCAACACCCAAACATTCCAGTTGTATGTTATGTAAATTCGACTGCCGCAATCAAAGCTGAATGTGATATCTGTTGCACAAGCTCTAATGCACTTGATATCGTTCGCAATATGAAGGTTCCGGAAGTTCTTTTTGTACCTGATACATACTTAGGCAAATGGGTTGAAGCTCAACTTGACGGAGTAAAGGTTACAACCTTTAACGGTTTCTGTCCTACTCACTTGAGAATTACTCCAAAAGATATGGAAGATGCCAGAACAAAATTCCCGAATGCAAAAATTCTTGCGCACCCTGAATGTCATTTCAAGGTTTCTGCACTAGCTGATTTTGTCGGCAGTACAAAAGCTATAATGGATTATGTTGCAAACTCATCTGATAAAGAGTTTGTTATCGCAACCGAAAAAGGGGTTGTTGATAGATTAACAAGAGATTATAAAGATAAAAAATTCTATTTGATAAAAGATACAATCGTTTGTCAAAACATGAAATGGAATACGCTTGATGATATCTATAATTCACTGTTGAACGAAACTCATGAGATATTTTTAGATGAAACTGTTTCAGAAAAAGCAATGGCTTGTATAAACCGTATGTGGGAGGAAGTTTAGATGAAAGTTTTAGTTGGAATGTCTGGTGGTGTAGATTCATCAGTTGCAGCTTTACTCTTGAAACAAGCAGGACACGAAGTTATTGGTGCTACAATGGCTATTTGGGGCGATAGAGGTGTAAAAGAACAACTGAAAGACAAACTTCCATCTAAACATGGTGCTTGTTTCGGTCCTGACGAGAAAGAAGATATCGAAGAAGCTCGCAAAATTTGTGAACAAATCGGCATACCGTTCCATGTGTTTGATTGCGCAGAACAGTATGAAAAAATCGTATTAGACAATTTTAAAAAAGAATATTTATCAGGCCATACTCCAAACCCTTGTATTTGGTGTAACAGTCTTATCAAGTTTGATGTGTTACCTAGAGTTGCAAAACTAAACGGAATTGAGTTTGATAAATTTGCTACAGGGCATTATGTCAGACTTGAAGACGGTATTCTTAAACGAGGTTTGGACAAGAAAAAAGACCAATCATATTTCTTATATCGCTTAAAGCCTGAACAAATCGAAAAAATTCTATTGCCGTTAGGTGGTTATACAAAAGAAGAAATTCGTCAAATTGCAAAAGACAATGGACTTGATGTTGCAGAAAAACCTGATAGTCAAGATTTCTATAGTGGGGATTATAATGAGCTTTTAGGTGTAGAAGAAAAAATCGGCAATATTGTTGATTCTACAGGTAAAGTTCTTGGTACTCACAAAGGAATTTGGAATTATACTATCGGTCAAAGAAAAGGTGTCGGTGTTTCTTCTACAGAGCCACTTTATGTAATCGAACTCAGAAAAGAAACCAACGAGGTTGTAATCGGGCCAAAAGACAAGACGATGAAGGATTCGCTTGTAGCATCTGACTTAAACTTGATACAAGGATTTTTACCTGAAAGATGTACTGCAAAAATCCGTTCTACCCAACAACCTATAGAGGTTGTTGTAACCAGAAATGGTGACAATGTCCATGTTAAGTTTGATGATATGCAAAAAGCTATCGCAATCGGACAGTCAGTCGTATTCTATGATGATGACATTCTGCTTGGTGGTGGAGTTATTGCTCAAGTCGAATAGTTATTTGTAAGTTAATAAGTTATTAGGTGATTAAGTTACTAAGAAACAATTATCTTCTTAATAACTTAGTTACTTAACTCTTATTCACTTTTAGAAAAAGCTTCTTAGCCTAAAGGCTCTGAATAACTTATTATCTTAATAAACTTCTACCTATTCCTTACAAAGCTCTGAGGTGTTTTTTCAAAAGTTTTTCGTTCTTTTGGAAAATCATAATATACTCGTGTTTAAAGATATTGAAGCCCATTGCAAGTGCTCTATATCTCCAAAGATTAGCAGTCTTACCCTTTGCACGTTCGTTGCCTTGCATATCCTTGATAATAGTTGCTTTGTGGATAAATCCTAACTGTTTCATTCTTTCTTGACATTCAAATCCTAAAGATATAATTTGAGAATCTGCATATTTATCACCAATGATTAACGCTGCAAATCTGCCGTCTTCAAGCAAATCATACCCATTCTTTGCTACTTGTTTGAATAATTCATAAAACTTTTCTGTTGAGCCACAGTTTGATAAATCTTCTTTTTTGTCAGAGAACTTGATAATATCATCATAAGGTGGGTGAAGAATGAGCAACTGCGCTTTTTCTCGTCCCATAATATCAAGTCTTGCTTGTATTTTTTCTTTCGCAAGTTCACTTGCTGAATCTGCGCTGATAATGTTTACATCAGTTACAAGTTGTTTAGGTGTAAATTTTTCAGAAACTTTTTCTGCCAGTTCTTGCTTTAGTTCTACACCGATACAGCGCCTGCCCATATTGATAGCTTCAATACCTGATGTACCGGAACCAAAGAATAGGTCAAGTACGATATCGTTTTTCTTTGTATAACGTTCATACAACTGTTGTGCGATTTGTGGAATAAAATTCCCATGGTATTCGTTGGAATGTCCACCATCTTTTAGTCTTGAAGAAAATTCCCAAAGAGTATCAGTTTTAACATGGTCGTATTCCTTCCACTTTCTCAAATTGATGTCGTTATAAGCCGTTGTCTTGACTTCGTTATCCTTAACGACTTTCAGATTCGCTTTGCGTGGTTCTACTCTTTTAACATTCGATTTTCTTGCCATACAATATCTCCCCAACCTGTTATGAGAATTGTAAACAAATATTACAAAACTAACATCAAACGAATAGATGAATTTGAAATTAGAGTTTGTCGTAAATTTGAAAAATCCATTCTTAATCTCATCATTTCCACCTTTAGTTAGAAAGAAAATCATACTAAATGATGATTGTATTGGGTACACTTTTTCAATACTATACTAGTGTGTTATCGGGATAGATAACAGAGAATTATAAAAACAAGGAGAATCACAAGATGGCTACAAAAGTAAGAAAAGAAATGCAAGAACAAATCATTGAATCAGCAGGTCAAATTTATAACTACCTTGCTAACAAAGGCGAAGTTACTATTAATAAAATGACTAAAGATTTAGATTTGGAAGATAATTTCGTTTCTATGGGTCTAGGTTGGTTGTCAAGAGAAGATAAAATCTCTTATACAAGAAAACCTAAATCAATTTCTGTTAAATTAGTTTAATTTTAATAGATAACTAAAGTTTAAGCAAATGCGAGAGGTAATATTTTATCTCTCGCTTTTGTTTTTGAGATATAATTTTTGTATGTTAAAAGCAGATTTACATATACATAGCAATTTTTCAGATGGAAGTGATGATTTAAAAACTTTGATTTCAAAGATTAAATCTGCTGGAATAAATATTTTTGCACTTACAGACCATGATACAATTCGTGGGTGTAAGGAAATGATTGCATTAGTTCCAAATGATATGAAATTTATTCCATCAATAGAACTTACGAGTAAAACTGATACGGTAAAATGTCATATCTTGGGTTATAACTGCAACCCTGATGATGAAGAACTTAATTCTTTAATAGAAAAAGGCAAACTTTTAAGAAAACATAAACTTGAAACAAGAATTAAATATCTGAAAGATGTGTGGAATATAGAGCTTACTCAACAAGAGCTTGATTGGTTATATTCAAGACGAAGTGTTGTTAAAACTCATTTGGCAAACGTTTTGGTAAAACGAGGTTTGGCAGAAGATAATCTTTCGGCTATGAGAAAATACCTTGACGACTGCAAAACAGGTAATTCTCGATTTGACGGGCATGAGGCAATTCACGCAATAATCTCTGCCGGTGGAATCCCTGTTTGGGCACACCCTTTGGGTGGTGAGGGTGAAGTTCATTCAACTCAAGAAGAATTTTTGGCAAAATTAGATATAATGAAACAAGCTGGAATAAAAGGGTTGGAATGTCATTATTCACGATATTCTAAAGACGAAATAGATTTTCTTGTAAGATGCGCAGAAGAAAATGATTTGTTTATAACAGGTGGTAGTGATTATCATGGCACAAATAAGGATATTCCTTTAGGAAAATTAAATGTTGATAATATTCCCGTTAGTGCAGATAGTTTGACAATATTAAATGTTGTGTAAAATTTTATTTACATAATGAATAAATTTAAGCAAATTTAATTTATAAGAGTTCTTATTATAAATATAAAAAGTAGTTAGTGTTAGAAAGTTTGTTTAATGAATTTAAAATCAATTTTTAGTTGCAAACCTAGAACTTTAGGTGCAGGTTTGAATAGAGTAAAAAAACAGTTTGGAGTAAAAGGTGAAAATACATCAACTGTTTTGGGAACACGTTCTTATCCTTGCTATAACAATAAACATACTTTGAATATTAGGACAGATGGCAAACCTTTTGATAGTTGTTTATGTTTAGAAGTTGATAGATATAAAGAACCACAAGATAAATCATTGTTAGGTAAAATATCAGATATTACAAAAAGTTATACAAGAAGACAGTTATATCAAGATGGTGATATAGGTACATATAATGAACATTATACAACTGTAGATACTTTTGTAAAAAACAAACAAGGACAAATAGATAGAGTGCCGAGTCATTGTTATGTTAAAGATAAAGTAATTGAACCTTGGGTATTTGAAAACCGTTTAATTTATTACTAATCTTTATAAAGATTAGAATTTTATTTTTAATCTCAACTTTACAAACTATTGACGATTATGAGTTATAAATACATAATAATGTAACTCATTGTTTTAATGTGTTTATATGTTACGAAATAGGAGAGATGTATGAAAATGATGAAAAAACTTGTAGCGAGTGGACTTCTTGTTTTTGCAATAGGTTCTGCTGCGTTTGCTAATGATTGTGAAAAGGCAGTAAAAGTGGAAGCTTATGCTCACCCTGGCATGTTCTCATCACAATCTCAAGAAGTTTCAACTGCTGATTCTGTATATGTTACAGGTGGCAAAATTTTGAAATCAAGAAATCATATCGGTGTGATTAAAAAAGATAGAGTTTATGTAGATTCTTTTGCTAATGATATGATGAATCTTTTAAAATCAAGAGAAAATGTTGCTAATTTTGACGAGAAAATGCCCGTTTTAAGGTCAGAACTTGCAGTAATTTTGTCAGAAGGATTTAACCTAAAAAACACTAAAGACTCACAAAGATATACAGATATTTCTTCTACATACTGGGCAAAAGATTGGATTAATGGTGCGTTAAATGCCGGAGTTATGATTGGTTATCCTGATAAATCTTTCCGTCCTGATCAACCTGTTACAAAAGCAGAAGTTTTTGCAACTGTAGCACAACTTATCGAAGTACCAACTGATAAGAGTTTAATTTGTCCTGATTTCAAAAACAAAGAAATTAAATACATTCCAAAATGGGCAATCAGACCAACTAAAGAAGTTGTTAATTCAGAAATATTAGAGGATATTCCAAATCCTGATAAAGTAAATAATGACGAGTATTTGTCAAAGGTTCAAGTTGCGTATCTTGTTGGTTCTCTTAAACAATATATCGCATCAGGTTCTCTAGCAGGTGTTGGTTGTTTGAAAAACTATACACCAACAGTTTTGAATATCAAATTAGAAGATAGACTTTCTGCACGTCAATCAAATATCGGTGATAAATTTACTGCTAAGACAACAAAAGATGTAACAATCAAAGGTGTTTGCTATCCTGCAGGCTCTCTTGTAAAAGGCGAAGTTGTAGAAGTTTCAAGACCTGGAGTAAAGAATCCTGGTTATGTAAAGGTTAAATTTACTCATTTGAAAAATGGTAAACAATGTGTAGAATTTCCTAAAAATATCGCACAAGCAAAAGCTTGTGTTACGAAAAACCCTAATGTGGTTGCTCGTTTAGTGGGATTCCCTTTTAGTGGTTCTGCAAGAATTGTTGGTGTTGCAGGTAGAACAGCAGCTTCAGGAGTGAATGTTGTAGCGAACGGAGTTGAACAGTTTGGAGATAATCTTTCAAGTGTGTTTGTTGATACTGCATCATTAAAACCAGTTTCTGGTGTTAAAAATGTTGGTAACGCAGCAGTAACAGTAGGAAAAGGCGTATTTGATATTTGTAAATTGGCTGTATCTGGTACATACGGTGTTCTTTATGAATTAACTGATGAAATCAGATATGTTATTGTTCCACAATACTCAAATGAAGCAAGTCTAAACCCTGGAGAAGAATTAATTATTCTTTATTAATCAGTTTAGAACAACAATTATTTGAAACGGGGCTGATATTTTATCAGCCCCGTTTTTTATTCTATACTGTCCATAACTTGTTATCGAAGCCTGAAACGTATTAAAAATGCTCGTTAGAGTAATGCTAAAGATGACATAAAGTATTTACTTAGTACTTACTGTTATATAATAAATAAAAATTGGTTTTAATTTGATGATTTAGGAATTTTATAACCATTGAAAAACATATCTACAAATTCTTTATTTGTTCTTCTTGTTGCAGCTGCTACAAGATTATTAAAATTTTCTCTTAGTATTTTTATAGGATTAAGGGTTTTTGTATGTTGGATATTTCGGTTAAAGAAATTAGCATTATATACTTGATTAATTAAAGAATTGGCAACTTGCATCTTATATTGGAATAGATGTTTTTTGCGATATTCGTTCAAGGCTTCACCACGAGTTATATCATAAAAAGTCGCCATGTGAGATGTTCTATGCTTTCCAGAATTGCAATGAAAAAAAGTTTTGCCGCCACTTTTACCGTTTTGTTTAACAGATTTTGCTATTTCTTCATAATCCTGTAGCTTAGGGGTATTACCTTGTAAGAAGCTGAAAGGCTTGCGAATATATTTTATGCCTGCCAATTTGCAAGCAATACGTTCCATAAATTTCATTCCACGAAAAGATTTGTGACGAAAATCATAGATTTGTGTCACTCCTTGTTTTTTGAGTTGAAAAACTTCTCTTACTGTTGGGCGAGGTCCACGTATAAGATATTTATCAACAGTTTGAAACTTTTGTTCTACTCCTTGCATATTTCAATTATATGATAGATATAAATAGATTGAAAATGTAAATTTTACATAGATATTATAATAATGTATTTAGGTATAAAATAAACTAAGGTTGAATTAAAAGAAAAATTTGATGAGAGCAAACAGCTATATATAGTGAATTTTGCGAATTATAACAGTATTGATGAAAGTTTTCATAATCTGATAAAAGCAGATTTAGTATTAATCTGAAAATAATATTTAATTTATTAGTTTCATGAAATTTTGGTGTATAATCATAAAGTAGTGTTGCGTTAGCAATATTAGCAGGTTGCCGAACGGAGCCGTCTCCATCAAAAATACAATTAAATAAACAAATTTGCGCTTGTAGCTCAGTAGGATAGAGCGGAGGTTTCCTAAACCTTGTCTGCCGTGGGTTCGACTCCCTCCAGGCGCAATTTTCATTTTTGTAAGATTGTTTTTGCAGGAGTCGAACCAGTTGTTTCACAACGGGTTCTTACCTCTCGCAAACGATACTTATTTACCCTAATTGCTCATCAATTTACATTATTTACTGGAACGATTGATGTAAGTTATTTAGACGAGTATTAAATTATGTTTATCATTTTAATCAAACTTTGAAACCTAATAATAATCAATATTTTAGCCTTTATATAGACCATGTTATCTATATCCATAGATGCCCTCTAAAACTCCTAAAGATAGACCTTTGTATAGATGATTCTATCCTCTAAAAGGTTGTAGTATGTATGGTGGAGAGAGGAAAATAGAATCTGGGGGAGAGATAATAAATATGCGTAGAGAGTTTAAGAAAAAATCAAGAATTTTATTGATTGATGACAACTATGAACATTTAGTAGGAGTAAGAGAGTTATTAAGTTTAGAAGGTAGCTTTGATGTAGTAAACGCATCTACAAGTGCATCTGTTGGTATCAATATGGTTAAAAAATACCAACCTGATGTTGTGTTAATGGACATGAATATGCCAGAAAAAGATGGTTTACAAGCTATTCAAGAAATCAGAAATTTAGACATTCCTGTAAAAATCGTTGCATTGAGTGCTTATGATGACGCAGACTTAATCTTTAGAGCAATGAAATTGGGTGCTAGAGGTTATGTTCTAAAAACTATGGCATCTGCACAATTAATTTATGCAATAGAAGAAGTATTAGCAGGAAAAATCTATTTACCATCAGCTCTTTCTTTAAGATTCTTCGAATACTTCCAAAAATCAGTTAAAGAAGAAAATACTCAAGAAAACGATGGCGAAAATCTTCTTTCTTATCTTACTCAAAGAGAAGAAGAAGTGCTTGACCTTTTAACAAAAGGTATCACTTACAAAGGTGTTTCTAGCAAATTATTTATTTCAGAAACAACTGTAAAAACACACGTTAACAATATTTTTCAAAAATTACAAGTTAACGACAGAACACAAGCCGTTTTATACGCAATTAATAACGGTTTCTTAAACAAAAGAAAAGCTAAACTTGCAAAAGTTTAACTTGGATTTATCAAGTGGAACTTCCTAATAAATGGATAAAAAATGATAAAACAAACAAACTCTTTAGATGAATATTTACTAAAACATGCTGTTATAAGCAGTACGGACGAGCAGGCACTTAGCTGTCTGTTTCGTGCTGTTCTTGAACCAGTTTTGGAAATAAATACAGAATCTGAATCGGACGTTGTTTTAAAAGTTACAAATCGTGATTTGTTCACTGGTTTGATGACTCGTCTTGAATTTTCTGAAATTCATTATGTTGATTATGGGGGAGATGTGAAAGGGAAAGAAAATCTTGAAGAAACAGATTTTCTATTAGTTGCAGCGTCCGATTTTGTTTCTTTTTTATCATGGAAGTTTGATGAAAATGGAATAAAATACTATTTTGTAACAAACACTAAAGAGATTGATAAAATTATTTCATTACTTGATGAAAATGCAGATATTGATTTGAATTATTTGAAACGAAAATATCATACAGATAAGTTGAAAGAAAATTATGCAAACGCTTGTATAAACAAACTTGCATCAATGCTCGGAAATACAAAAACTGATGTGATAGAAGAAGATGAGCCGTCTGATAAAATTGATTATTTAACAAAAAAAGCAAGATATATCTCGCACGAGGTTAAAAATCAATTATCAATATGTGATTTGTATTCAGGAATAATTAAACGATACTGTGCGAATAATGATATCAACGAAAAAACAATAGACCATGCAGTAAATTGTATCGACAAATCAGTAAAAATCGCAGGGAATACTCTTGCACAGTTAAAATCTCTGAATTCAAAAGAATTGAAACTATATAAAACAAACAAACTGATTGCATCTGCAGTTGATTTGTCAAAAGCATATTTTGAAAACAGAAATATAAATCTAATCGTCGAAAACGATATTCAAGATGAGATTTTTGTTGATGAAACCTTATTTATTTCAACAATCGTGAATTTGGTTAAGAATGCTTGCGAAGCGTTTAATGATTATGAAAACAATGATGGTTGGATAAAAGTTTCTTCAAAAATAGAAAACGATAGTGTTGTTATACAAGTAAGCAATAATGCAAAACCTATAACAGAACCTGAAAAAATATTTAATGAAGGCGTAACTACAAAATCTACAGGTAGTGGCTTAGGATTGTTTATTTGTAAAAAGAATACAGAAGAACAATGTGGACAATTAAACTTAGTAAAATCAGACGAAGAATCAACAGTTTTTGAATTGAAATTTTGTCTTTAATAAATGGTAAGAATAAGCGATAATTTCGCTTAAAGAGGAAAAAATGGATTTAATAACATCAAATACAATGCACACAATGAAACTTGGAATGGACGGTTTGCTTGCAAGACAAGAAGCTGTATCTTCTAATATTGCAAACTGTATGACTCCGGGTTATCAAAGACAAGAAGTAAGTTTTGAAGGTCAATTAAGCGAGATGATGGCAGACCAAAAAAATAAAGAATATGTAAAATGTTTAAACAGTGTAAAATACAATCCTGCATCAATTACAGAAGTAAGCCCTCAACGACTTACAAAAGAAGGATATAATATTTTGACACCACAACAAAAAGCGTATTTGGAATCAAATTCTTTTTCAGAATTCCAACCACAAATCCTTGCAGACACATTTAACGGTGGAAGTAGAGATGGAAACAATGTTGAATTAGAAAAAGAAATGATGGATTTGTCAAAAACTGGTACTCAATACACCTTGCTTTCAAACCTTGAAAGACGTGAGTATTCCAAAATCTCTGAAGCTATCAGAGGACAGTAATTTTAAAACAGCAAAACAACTTGGGTAAAAAATAAGAGGAAGGACTAAATGAGTTTTAACGCATTCGATATAGCTGGTTCAGGCATGACTGCACAAAGAGTCAAAATGGATACTATTGCGAGTAATATTGCAAATATTAATACAACTCGAAACCCTGATGGTACAAAGGGTGTGTATATAAAAAAGAATGTTGCATTTCGTTCTGTATTAGCAGACCAACTTTCAAGAGGCCCTTCCAACTTCAGCAATAACGCAACAGTAGGACAATTTAATCCAGCGACAGGAAATTTTGAAATCAATACAGGTATTGCATTGAACGAAGGTCGCAAATACAAGGGTGTAGAAGTTTCAGAGATATACGAATCTCAAAATGCTATAAAAACAGTTTATGACCCATCACACCCTGACGCAGATGAAAATGGTTATGTAGATTTGCCAAATGTTAATATCGTAGAAGAAATGGTAGGCATGGTATCTGCATCAAAAGCATATCAAGCAAATGCAGCTGCAGCAGAAAATGTCAAAACAATGATACAGTCAACATTGAATATTTAGGGAGTAAAAAATAACAAGATTTATTCTTGTGTTTAAAATAATAAGAGGTAAGTATTATGAATTATATAGGTGGAATATCAGAATTTAATTACAACCCGATACAAGAGTTTAATAATTCATTAAAGAATAGTAGAGCATTTGATGTTCCGACAGATGCAGAAAAATCGTTTGATGATATATTGGAGAGCAAACGCAAACCTGAAAAGAATGATATGGACAAGTTCATGGATAAAGTAAACGGGGCTTTTTCAGACGGCTTGAACTCTGTAAATAATGATGCATTGAATGCAGAGAGAGCAGAAGAAATTTTAGCTTCTGGTGGCGATATCTCAGCTCACGAAGTTATGATTGCAGCCGAAAAATCAAACTTGAGTTTACAAATGGCAGTTCAAATCAGAAACAAACTTATCAATGCTTATACCGAAATTAACGGTATGCAAGTTTAATTTTTTTATTAGTTGTATAATACAGATATGAAAAATACACGACGAACACAGGTTAATATACATAGAGATGCGTGGGTTGAGGTGAATCTTGATTCTCTTGCGCATAATGTACAAGAATTTAAAAATAATATAGATAAAGATACTAAACTTTTAGGAATAGTTAAGGCTGATGCTTATGGCCATGGCTGCGTAATGGTTGCTCCTACAATGCTGGCTTCGGGTGTTGATATGCTTGGAGTTGCATCAATAGACGAAGGTCTTGATTTGAGAGCAGAGAATATTGACTGCGAAGTCCTTGTTGTCGGTGCTGTTCCTGTTTGGTCTTTTGATGTCGCAGCAAAGAATAATATTTCTATTTCTATTTTTGAAGAAGAACATATTGATGCGTGTTATAAAGTGTATGAGAGATTTGGTTTGAAGCCAAAAGTTCATATCAAACTTGATACCGGCATGAATAGAATAGGTTTACAGCCAAAGAAAGCTATTGAATTTATAAAAAAAGTTCAACAATGTGATTTTATTGATTTGAAAGGTATTTTTACTCACCTTGCGAATGCAGAAAATGCTGAAAAAACAAAAATCCAGTTTGAAAGATGGAATGAAGTTGTCACAAATGTTGATACCGAAGGGCTTTTGATTCATATATTAAATACTGCAGGTACAATGATTTATGACCCAAAAGAGTTACATTCCAATATGGTAAGAATAGGGATTTCTATATACGGGCTTTATCCTGATTTGCCTGAAAACTTGAGATTTTATCCAAAACTTAAACCTGTTATGGAGTTGAAGGGAAGAATTACCAATATCCATACAATGCCAAAAGATGATGGCGTAAGTTACGGACATACATTTGTAGCAAAAAAAGATACTACGGTTGCGACTGTTCCTATCGGCTATGCAGACGGTGTCCCACGAATTTTGTCAAACAAAATATATGGCAAACTAAACGGTCAAAAAATCAAACAAATCGGTAATATTACAATGGATCAGATGATGTTTGATATTTCCGGAGTAGATGCAAAACTCGGTGATATCATTACACTTTTGGAGGATGATGATAAAGATTTGTCATTGGATAATTGGGCAAATATTGCAGGTACAATAAACTATGAACTCCCTTGCAGACTAAAAGTAAGATTGCCAAGAGTTTATACAAGATAATTTGTTAGTTTAATTTCTTTTATAAGAAACTGACAGTCCTGCAGGCAAGTCCAAAATTTCTGTCTGAAAATCGCTATCTGCCATAACTGCATCAAGGTATGTTTGCACTTTTTCTCTATGAGAGTTTACATTATCTGCTGCAATTATTGCGTTTGGAAGCAAATGAGGTTTTATCAGTTCAAAGTTTTTTACATACTCTCGTTTGTTGGCATCAATAAAAACAAAATCAAATCTTTTATCTGAATCGAACCCTTCCATAATGTCACACGCAGAACCTAATAATGGTGTGTACATACCTGCAAACCCACATCTATCAAAATTAGCACGAGCGATACTTTGGCGCTTGTCATAATATTCAATAGTTGTCAAATGACCTTTTGTTGTTTTCAACGCATCAAGAAACCATAGCCCTGAATACCCGTTAGATGTTCCGACCTCAAGGATACTTTTTGCATTACTGATTTTTACAAGCATATTCAAAAAGTTGCCTGTAGCTCTTGATACATTCCAAAAATCCTTTTGTGTTTTTTCTAATTCTGTTAAAGTTTCTTCTAAAATACTCATAACTATATCTTTCTTATATTCTTACCAATAACGATATGACTTGCCGGCATATCAAGAGGGTTTGTTTTTATAATTATTCTTTTATTTAAATCCATAACTGAATACTTACCTGATTTTGCATCAGAAATCAAAACCAAACCTGTATTAGGAATCAATGTCATAGAAGTTGGAAATCCGTTTGTACTCAACATAACATTTGCAACAGGTTCATCATTTGTTCGGTCTATTACTTGTACAACATTATCTTCTGCGCCCAATACATACAAATATTTGCCATAAGCAATCATATCTACAGGCTTTTTAACTGTTTCATATTCAGATAACAATGTTTGGTTTTTATAATCCAAAACTGCAATTCTGTTTTTGGTTCTGCTTGCAAGATAAAGATTACCGTTTACATATACAAGTTTAGATATATTCGGATAAGACCCCAAGTCTTTTAAAGTATATTCATTATCAAGTTCTATACTCCAAATTTTGTTTGTAAATCTATCAACATAAATCAGATAATCATCGTTCAATATCATGCGCTCACATCTGCCGTTTACTTTGATTTTTTTCTTTAAAGTCATATCTGACAATGCGATTTGATAAATAGTATTAGCATCAGGACTTGATACATAAGCAACATTATGCTTGCCGTCCATAACAATTTCGCCACCGTTTGTAGTCAAATCCAACTGCTTAATGATTCTATCATCAGCAAGTGAAATTACATCAACAAGAGTTGAATTATAAGCTGTTATTAACAAAAACTTGTTATCAGGAGTGATAGCAACACAATTAGGAATAGATTTTTGTGCCAAAGCATAAGCAGGAGTTTTTGATTCCCCTCTTACTACCTGAATGTTTTTTGTATAACAGGTTGAAATATAAAGAGTTTTATCCTTCAACTGAGGAATTGTTGAAACGAAGTTTGCAGGTTTTACATTATTAACCGTTATAGCTTTGTCATAGTTAATTTTTGTAGGTGCAACTTTAATTTCTTCTGAAGGTGCTATCTTGATATCCAAGTTTCCTGCAATTCCCTTCAAGTTTTCAGGAATAATAAGGTTTTTAGGAACTAACATATCTTGAGGTAATAAACCTGATTTAACCTCAATAGGAGGTTTATCAAATTTCTTGATAGTCTTTTTTCCGTTTTGATTAACAATAACCTTCAATAACACAAAATCATTGTTGAAAACAACAACCTCAGGACATTTTTGAAGTGGAGTTTTCGCTGGATAAGTTGTTTGAATCGCAAATGTTTCAGGTGATTTTATCTTTGCAGGATACAATGGCAAATAAACCGTACCGTCTTGCAAAATAATAACACCGTCAAATCTTATATCAGCTGTCGGAAAAGTCTTCTTTAACATCGCTTGCACATCATTGCCGCCAAAGCAGGTATCGCTGTTGCATATAATATGCCTAGTAGAAGAAGAAATTTTTTCATTATTTGAATGCCCCTTTAATTTTATCTTTAACAGATTGCTTTTTTACTCTACCTGTTTCTATTTCATACAAAGATTCATATAATCGTCTTTCTTCGTTTGAAATATGAGTTGGTGTTTTAACAGAAACAACAACAATATGGTCGCCTCTCATAGAAGGGTTAGAAATAACAGGAACACCTTCCCCTCTTATTGTTATTCTGTCGCCTGATTGCAAACCTTGAGGAATAGAAACCTTCTTGCTTCCGTCAATAGTTTTGATTTCTATTTCATCACCCAATACAGCTTGAGCAGGTGAAACCTCTAATTGAGTATAAATATTAATTCCGTCCCTGTGGAAATATTCAGAAGGTTTAACATGAATGATTACATACAAATCACCTGCAGGCCCACCGTTTTGTCCTGCATCTCCTTCGCCTGATAACCTCATTTTAGAGCCTGTATCAACACCTTTAGGCACTTTGATTGTAAGAGTTTTTTCAACTTCTTTACTGCCTTTTCCTTTACAGTCAGGGCAAGGGTCAGAAATTATTTTACCTTTACCATGGCATTTTGGACAAGTTGTAATTTGTGCAAAACTGCCTAAGATAGTCTGAGTTGTTTGTTGAACTTGACCACGACCTCCACAGGTTGGACAGGTTACAGGCTGACTGCCCTGTTTTGCACCTGTGCCACCACAAGATTTGCAGGTTTCCAAGTGGTCAATTTTTATTTCTTTTTCTACCCCAAACATCGCCTCTTCAAACTCAATTTCAATATCAAGTCTTAGGTTTTCACCACGAGTCGGAGCATTTGGGTCAACTCGTCTTGAGCCACCGAATCCGAACCCTCCAAAGAAGGATTCAAATATATCGTTCAAATCGCCAAAACCTTCTGCAAAAGGTCCTTGAGTAGAATAACCTGCATTTTGCAGTCCTTCTTCACCAAACCTGTCATAAGTTGCACGTTTATTATCGTCCATTAAGGTTTCGTATGCTTTACCCAGTTCTTTAAACTTTGCTTCTGCATCAGGAGCTTTGTTTACATCCGGGTGATATTTTCTTGCCATTTTTCTAAAGGCACTTTTTATTTCGTCTTTGGTTGCATCTTTTGATACGCCCAGTATTTCATAATAATCCGTCATCTTTTTCTCTTTGCTATTTAATTATATCTATTCAGCTGTTGCAACATTAACAAGTGCAGGTCTTAGCACTCTATCGCCAAGTTTGTATCCTTTTTGCAATTCTGCAATAATTGTATGTTCAGGTTGCTCACTTGTAGGAGTTTGCATAACTGCTTCATGGAAATTAGGGTCGAATTCTTCGCCGACGCATTCGATAGTTTCCAAGCCCACTTTTTGCAGTGCATCTTTTAATTGTTTATATACAAGATTGAAGCTTTCTTTTACTTTTTCACAATCTTCTACATCTTTGATTGCTTTTTCGCCTCGTTCAAAGTTATCAAGCACTTCGATTAATTTCTTCAAGGTATCTTCTGCGCCGTATTTCAAAAGACTTTCACGTTCTTGTGCTTGTCTTTTTCTATAGTTATCAAAATCAGCAGCAAGTCTGATATATTGATTGTTCAAAGTGTCATATTCTTGTTGTAATTTATCTATTTTTGTATCTATATCAGATTTTTCAGTATTATCTGTTTCTTCTGTTTGTTCAACAGCATCTTCTGCAGGAGCTTTTTCATCAACAACTACTTCAGCTTCCGGATTAACTTCTGTTTTTTCTTCTTCTTTTTTAAAAGGATTTGTCATAACCTAAACTCCCTTACAGTATCGTACATTCTTAATTATAGATTATCAAGTAACATATACAAGGAAAGTTTATTTTTTTTTAACAATTCCATATAGGGGCTATAAATACTTAAACAGATTTATTATGAATGATGACCTTTATTGTCAATTCTTTTTAGCCATTGTTCAATGCGTCTGTACCAAGCCAATTTTTGTTGGAATAATGTTTGATATCCTTTGAAACGAGCGTGAGAAAGTTCATAGAACTGTTTGTCACATAGTTCTTCCAACGCTTTTGACAAATAATCGGTATATTCTTTTCTGTCTATTTTGGGTGTATTCAAATGAATTTCTTTACCGAATTCAACCCAAACTTCAGGTCTGTTGTCACGCATAAACAAATAGTTTACAGCTATCGGAACTAAATTAACTTTGCCATATTTTTTTGCAGCTTTTTGTGCAATATATGTCAAGCCTGTTTGAAACTCAATAGGTCTGTAGTTAGGTGGTTTTATAATTCCTTGAGGATAAATATATAGGATATTGTTCAAATCTGATAACAAATCTACAGAATACTTTAAGGCTGCCATAGAAGCCTGTGCAGATTTTTTGTTTACATTGAACGCACCACCACGTCTGAGTAGAGGAAATCTGTTAAGTTCTTCTACCATTAGACGAATTTCTTTTTTTAAAAGTCTGTTGCACAAATTGTAACCAACAATTCCGTCCCACCAGTTGGAATGAGGTGCAAAGAAAATTGTTGGAACTTCGCCCAAAGATTGGAGATTTTCAACACCTTTGTAGCGCATAGCATAAAAACGATTTTCTAACATATTGTAGAAAAATCTGTCTGCTACCCACAACCAAAATTTTGATGTTCTTGCAGGACGAAAACGTTCCACCTTATCACGCAATTTTGTCGGAGGTACCTCCGAATACATATCCTCTAAGTTCTCCATAGACTTATTCTATCATTGATATATAAAATTTGTTAATATCTCAAAGGAGTAATTTAATAAAAGTTTATATTTGCATAGATTATCTGAATAATTTTTACAAATATTTATTCATCATCTGATGAATCGGAATTTCGTTTTGGCATTACTACATTAACACCCATTTGTTTTAGTGCAAATGCCGCTTTTGGTGCAAGTGCAGTATCTGGGAAATTCTCTAAAATTGCTTGATAACATTCTATCGCTTCTTGTTTCTTTGCTCTGCGTTGATAGATTTTGCCGAGTTTATAATACAAAGGGGCATATCTCGTATCAGGCGACAAAAGCATATTGTCGTCAAGTTTTATCTTTATTCCGATTAGAGCTGATGTATCAGAAGGCGAAAGAAATGCGCCACTGTACATTTTTCTCGTAATATAATCAACAGACTTGTTCATAGATACAAGTTGGTTATCAGACAAGCCTGAAACTTTTTTTGTTTTAGCGTTAACAGACAAGCCGACAAACAGTATTAATAATAATGTTATAATCTTTTTCATATTCTTATTATAGCACATTTTTCAAAAGTCGATGTATAAAAAAGTTGATTTTGTGGGGGATGCCAGATTTGTTTTTTATTAAAATTTTATAAAGAGAGTGTATTTTATGTTGTTTATGGTAGTATTTAGAAATAGTAAAGTTTAGATTTAATTTGGAGAGATTTATTATATGTGTGGAATTGTAGGATATGTAGGAAGAAAATCTTGTGTAGATATTCTGCTTAACGGCTTAACAAAACTTGAATATCGTGGATATGATTCAGGTGGAATTGCCGTTGATGTAAATAACAAAATTGAGGTTTATAAAGAAGCCGGAAAACTTCAAAATCTAAAAAATGCAGTTGCACCTCATCATGAACATCTTGCAAACGCAACTATGGGTATCGGTCATATCAGATGGGCAACTCATGGTGCTCCAACTGCATTGAATGCTCATCCACATGTGTCTGAGGACGGTAGATTAGCATTAGTTCACAATGGTATTATCGAAAACTTTAAAGAACTTAGAAAAGAATTAGAGAATGAAGGATATCATTTTGTTTCTCAAACAGATACAGAAGTTTTTGCTTTTGTAATTGAAAGAGAGTACAAAAAAGTTCATAACCTTACAGAAGCAGTAAGACTTGCATCAAGACTTGTTCAAGGTGCTTATGCAATATGTGTTATGCACGAAGATGTACCAAACACTATTGTTGCAACAAAAAGAAATGCACCTTTGCTGGTTGGTGTAGGTCAAGGTGAACATTATGTTGCATCTGATGTTCCTGCAATTATTGATTATACAAAAGACGCTTTGTATTTGGATGAGGATCAAATTGTTACATTGACTCCTGATTCAATAGAATTAATAAACCAATTTGGTGCAAAACTTCCTATCCATGTTGAAAGATTACCTTGGGAATCAGTGGCATTAAGCAAAATGGGTTATAAACACTTTATGCTTAAAGAAATCCACGAACAACCAAATATTATCAGAAATCTTCTTTCAGGTAAAATTGTTGGAGAAGATGAACCAATCAAACTTGAAGAAGTAAAACTTGACTTGGAAACTATCAAAAACCTTGACAGAATCCAAATCGTTGCTTGTGGAACATCATTACACGCAGCAATGATAGGTAAATATATCTTAGAAGATTTCTGTGGAATTTGTGTAGATGTTGAACCTTCAAGTGAATTTATTTACAGAAGAACAATAACTAACAACAAAACTCTTGTTATCGGTGTTTCTCAATCAGGTGAAACTGCTGATACAATTACTGCAGTTAAGCAGTCTAAAAAATTAGGCTCTCATATTTTGATTATTACAAACCGACCAGATTCAACAATGGCAAGAGAGGCAGATAGCTTAATTCCAGTAAACGCAGGTATTGAGGTTTCTGTTGCTGCTACAAAATCATATATGGCACAGTTAGTTTCTTTCTATCTTTTAGCACTTCATATTGCTGAAATAAAAGGTTCTATAAGTAAAGAGCAACTTGCAGAATTGAAATATGGTTTGATGAGATTGCCTGAAAAAGCTGAAGAAATTCTTGACCATAAAAAAGATATCCAAGTAATTGCAAAGAAATACGCAAATTTCAAAAACTTTGTATTTGTGGCACGTGGAATTAATTATGCAACAGCATTGGAAGGAGCTTTAAAACTTAAAGAAATAAGCTATATCAATGCAACAGGTTATCCTGCCGGAGAACTAAAACATGGCCCTATTGCAATGCTAGATGAATCAATGCCTGTATTGTCAATAATGATGAAGGGTATGGTTTATGACAAAATTTTGTCAAATAGTGAAGAGGCAAAAGCCAGAAATGCAAGAATGATAGCATTAACAAATTCAACTGATGAAAAACTTGATGAATTATTTGAAAGTATAATCAGAATCCCGGAATCAGATGAATATCTTTCACCAATTATTGCGATAATTCCATTACAGTTAATTGCATATTATATTGCAGAATTTTTAGGGAAAGATGTTGACCAACCAAGAAACTTGGCAAAATCTGTAACTGTTGAATAATATAAATATTATGGAGATGAATATAATTAAAAAGGTGTCTTAGCAATAAGACATCTTTTTGTTGCAAAATACCCAAAATATAACATAATGTAAAAATAATTTTTGGGGGCTAAAGTCCGGTCATAGAATGTTAAAATTTCTAATAGAATGGCATGGAAGGTAGCAAATTTATCAGTTTTCATGTTTTATCCCTAATATACAAAAAGAAATGATGAAAAGACACAGTCTATAAAGTGAATAAGTGAATAGGTTAATAAGTTAATAAGAAATAGTTATAGTGTAAGTATTTGTTAATTTATTTCTTAATAACTTAGTTACTTAACTCTTATTCACTTCTTGTCAGAGATTTTTCGCTTACGCTCAAAATAACAAAATCTTATTAACTTTTTAAACCTATATACAAACTTCAAATTTTCTGCTATAATTCACTCATTCACGAATTTTACAGTACTGGAGAAAAATATGAGTAGATTATTTGGTGTTTTGGGTATCGTTTTTATTTTGGCAATAGCTTATTTGATGTCAAACAATAGAAAGAAGATAAACTTTAAAACCGTTGGTATCGGGTTCTTGCTTCAAGTTTCTCTTGCTGTATTTATTTTCAAAGTTCCTTTGGGGCAAAAGATGTTTTTAGGTATCGGACTTTTGATACAAAAAATTCTTGATTTCGCATTCCAAGGTGGGGAATTTGTTTTTGGCGCATTATTAAACTTCAAAATATTTGATACGGTTTTTGGTGTAGGACATAGAATCTTCGCTCTACAACTTGTTGCATCTTGTATTTTTATGATGATATTAGTAAATATCCTTTATTATTACGGAATAATGCAACGAATTGTATTAGTTTTGGGTAAGGCGATGAATAAATTGATGAAGGTTTCAGGTGCAGAAGCTCTTTGTTCTGTTGCAAACTCCTTTGTCGGACAAATTGTTGCTCAAATTATGATTAAACCATACTTAGAAGCTCTAACTCGTTCAGAGTTGTTATCTTGTATGGCAGGTAGTATGGCTTGTATTTCTGGTGCTATGATGCCTATTTATATCGGTATGGGAATCCCTGCACAATACATTTTGGCATCATCAATAATGGCAGCTCCGGGGGTGCTGGTTATTACAAAAATGACGTATCCGGAAGATAGAACTCCTGAAACAGGTGAAAATATCAAACTTTCTACAGAAAAAACTCATGTTAATTTAATTGATTCTATTGCATCAGGTGCAAGTGAAGGTATGCAGGTTGCTATCAATGTTACAGCTATGTTAATTGCGCTTGTGGCTCTTGTTTCTATGATAGATTTTACGCTTGGATATTTCGGTTCAATAATTTATAAAACTTTCCACATGCAAGGCGCATTCTTAGGTTTAGACTTGCAACATTTATCATTAAAAATGATTTTAGGTAAGTTCTTTGCAATATTTGCGTTCTTAATGGGTGTTCCTCATCAAGATATTACTGCAGTCAGCCAGTTAATGGGGACAAAGGTTATTCTGAACGAAATGGTTGCATATATTGATTTGTCATCAATGAAAGATGTTTTGACACCAAAAGGATTTTTAATTGCAAGTTTTGCATTGTGTAGTTTTGGTAATGTCGGTTCTATTGCAACACAGTTAGGTGGTATCGGTGAACTTGCCCCTAACCAAAGAAGAAACCTTGCAGAGTTGGGGGTTAAGGCTCTTATTTGTGGTACTTTGACCTGTTTTATGTCTGCAACAATAGCAGGTATTTTGTTCTAAATCAAAATTACCGGCATTTATAAAAAAGATTTGTTCTCCTCTAATTATTAGAGGAGAATTTTTTAATATGTAACAAAAAATAACAAGAAGAAGGATTAAGTTTTTCTCTTTGTTTCTCCTCTGTTTGTATGACTTTTTCTTTGTTTGATTACAGAGATTATATTTTTTACCGACAACATGTTTGACTTATAAAAAAAAATCCTTAAAAAAAGGATTGTAGAAGTTAAGTAAAGAACAAACTAAAAGTAAACTAATATAGGAGATTTTGTCATGGGTATGGCAGCATCACAAGCTCGTTACTTGGGCTTAACAGCAAGAAAAACTAACTGTGAATGGGAAGGGCAACAAATTAACCAGGCTCGTACCGCTTTAGCAAACCAGAGTGCAAATTTGTTCAACCAAATGTTAGCTTTGTCAGTACCCGATTGTCCTGACAAAACAGACTTTACGACTATACAATACTCTTATACAGACGGTAATAACAAATCAGTATTAGACAACTGGCGTCAATTATCTGATTCGACAAAAGATTACAACTATGTAGTTGATCATTATTACTATGCTGACATTTACACAGGTTCTAAAAAATTAATGTCAGATCCACAGGTTACTATTAAATATGATAGTACAGATACAACCAATTTGACTGTTCCCGGTGGAGTTACATATAATGCTGATGATAAATCATATTCTTATAAAGATGCTGCCGGAAATACACTTAAATATGAAGATTTGACCCAATATAAATTTGATGCAGAACTTCAGAATGCGATATTAGATTTAGTTCATCAAGGTTACATTAAAACTGATGAATTTGGTACAGTTGATACTAAAACTTTGAACAGTTTGAGAGGTTATCACGATGGTACATCTTGGCACTTTGCAAAGGTTGGAGAACTTGACAATGCGATAAACAATAAAACTCTTAAAAATGGATATGCCGATTTAACAGGTCTTAATATTACAGAAGCCGGTATTCAAGCTGATACTTTGACTACTCAACAAATAGATGCTGTTAAAGCTGCATTAAGTATGGAAGAACAAGAAGCAAAAAATTGGCTTAAAAACAATTTCAAAGATGATAGCACAATGTATAACATTGGAACAGGTGCAGCAGTAACAGAAGCTGAAGCATATTCTACACCATCGTTCAAGGATATGACAACAACTTTTAACCCAACTTATGTTGGTAACGCTGAGTTAAAAGAATTGGGTGCATTATCTGAAAAAGACAGAGCTGCTCTTGCTCAAATCGTTAAGGATTGTCCTGATTCATCTATTGCTAAATATATTAAATTGAATTCAGACGGTACTATTGATTATAACGGAGCTGGTATTTACTCATTTGAATGGAATGGTGTTCAAAAATTCACTACATACGATGATTTAGTAGATAGTATGCAAACACCTCTGTTTGATGAAAAACCTATTGACGCACAACACAAACTTGCTACTTACGAAGCTAGTTATATCAATACAGAAGTTAAAGAAACAAACAAAGCTTTACTTGAAACAGATGGCAATGGCAGATTCAAAACAGTTAAGTTTGATGATGATTCAATAACATATACATTGAACTGTGAAGAAGTTTCTGATGAAGATGCATATAATGACGCAATGAACTCATATTATCACGATGTTGCAGTCTATGAAAAACGTATTGCAGATATTAACGCACAAACAGAGGTTATTCAACAACAAGACAGAACTCTTGAATTGAGATTAAAACAACTTGATACAGAACAAAACGCACTTCAAACCGAAATGGAAGCCGTTAAGAAAGTTATCTCAAAGAACGTCGAAATGACCTTCAAGACATTCAGTGGTTCATAATACTCAAGTTGAAGTTAAGATTAGATTTAACATATACAAAATCCATTTATTGATACACGTACACACCTTTTAACCTTATTCCAGTATTTATACTGTAGTAAGGTTTTATTTTATTCATAAGATTGACAAACAAGTGAAAATAGTAAATAATAAATATACAGGGTGGTAGTTTGCTAAGCTACCAAGTACCTTGTAGAGAACTAACGGTTTTTATCCTTTGGGTAAGAACCGTTTTTTAATATATAGAGAATCAGAAATAACATTATTAATGTTAAATTAAGATTGTCCATATTTGCCCCCTTTCTAGTCGGATACTAACCCGAGAACTATAAATTTTGAAAGTTAGTCTTTTCGAAAAGGTACTCTTTTACCCTGTAACTATTATTTTATAATAAATAGAATTTATATAATAATGCCTTATTTAATAAAAACAATGCTTAAAACTTTCCTCACATTCATTTTATGTTAAAATATAGCTTGAGAATGGAGGGAAAAATGATTAAGTCGGTTATTTTAGCAGCAGGTAAAGGTACAAGAATGAAGTCTAAGACTCCAAAAGTCTTGCACCAAATTTTTGATAAAACTCTTGTAGGTTATGTTCTTGATGCAGTTAATAATACTGGATTTGTTGATGAATCTTTTGTTATTGTTGGACATCAGGCAGAAAGAGTTGAAGATTTTATCAAAACTAATTATTCTAATGCAAGAACTGTGCTTCAATCACCTCAACTGGGAACAGGTCACGCAGTTAGTATGGTTTGTCCTTATTTAGAAGATTTTGATGGCGAAGTTATTATATTATGTGGCGATACTCCACTTGTAACTTCGGATACTTTGAAAAAGTTTGTTGAATATCATCACTCTGTAAATTCTGATATAACTGTTATGAGTGCAATTTTTGATAATCCGACAAACTACGGTAGAATTGTTAGAAATTCAGATAACTCAGTAAATTCTATAGTAGAAGAAAAAGATGCAACTATTGAACAAAAAGCTATAAAAGAGGTTAATGCTGGTATATATTGTCTAAATTGGGCAAAAATTAAACCTGCATTTTCTCAACTAAAAACAAATAATGCTCAAGGTGAATATTATTTAACCGATATTATAAAATGGGGTAATGAAAACAACTTGAATGTTAATGCTCACCCTCTCGAAAACAACGAAGAAATATACGGTATCAATTCTAAGGTTAACCTTGCAGAAGCTTCTAAAATGCTTAACCAAAGAATACTAAAACATCACATGGAAAACGGTGTTACAATCGTTGACCCTGAAACTACTTGGATAAGTGCAGATACAGAAATTGGTGCAGATACAATAATTTATCCAAGCTGTTATATTTCAGGTAAAAACAAAATCGGTTCTGATTGCAAAATTGGACCATTCGCTCATTTGAGAGGAGATGTAATACTAGAAGACGGAGTTAAAGTAGGTAACTTTGTAGAAGTTAAAAAATCTATTATCCATAAAAACACTAACGCATGCCACTTGAGTTATATCGGAGATGCAGAAATCGGAGAAAGAGTTAATATAGGTGCTGGTACAATTACTGCTAACTATAATCCGTTAACCAAAGCTAAAACAAAAACAACACTCGGTAATGATGTAAAAATTGGCTCAAACTCTGTATTGGTTGCGCCTGTCACTATTGAAGAAGGTGCAAATGTAGGTGCGTTATCTGTTATTACTAAAGATGTACCAAAATGGTCATTAGCAATTACTCGTTCTCCAATGAAAGTTCTTGCTGATTGGGTTAAAAAACATATAAGTTAAGTATGAAAAAATTAGACGAATACAAAGAAATTATACACAAATGTTCTAAATGTGGCTTGTGTCAATCTGTTTGTCCTGCTTATCAAACAACTGGCAACGAGTGTGCAGTATCTCGTGGGCAATTTATTATGCTTAGAGGTGTAATAAATGGCGATTTGAAAATGAACAAAAACATAAACAAATATTTAGATACTTGCTTAAAATGTGGTAAATGTTCAGATTTTTGTCCTTCTGAAATTGACATTGTTGAGGTTATTCTTTCTGCAAAGGCAGAATACTTCAAACAATCATTCGAAGGTAAAATAATGTCCATATTGCAATCCAAATTAATATTCAATACGGCTCTAAATCTTGTAAAAAACTTACTTGGCAGAAAGAAAAAATTTAACAAAAAATTTGAAAAAAAAGCTATTTATTTTGGAGGTTGTGTTGAGGCAATTAATCCCAAAACGTCTGATTATGCAAAAGAACTTTTGAATACAATGCAAATTCAACCGTTAAATGTAGATTTTAATTGTTGTGGTTTGCCATTTCTTTCAGCTGGTAATACAACACGATTTGAAGAACAAATGAAAGAGAATTTAGAGAAAATCCGAAACCTAGATTTTGATTATATTGTGACAGATTGTGCCAGTTGTGAATGGACTTGGAAGCAGTATATCAAATATGCTGATGACGAAATTAAGAAAAAATTTGAACATATACAATTCAAAACAATTTATGGCTTAATAGAAGAAAATAATATATTATTTGAAGCTAAAAAGCCTTGTTCTGTTACTTATCATACTCCTTGTCATGGTGGAGTCGAAAATATTATTACTCGAATAAAAAATATTGAATACAAAGAATTAGAAGATAAAAATGAGTGTTGTGGATTTGCAGGACTAACAAAACAAACACAAACTTCCAAACAACTTATGACCTCTAAAAAAGAAAATATTACAAAAACAAATGCTGATTATATTTTAACCAACTGTGTCGGTTGTGTTATAAGCTTAAATTATATTCTAAAATTCAAAAAACGAGTTTTTCGTGTTATTGATTTTTTACGAAAGAAATGTAGGTTAGTTAAGTAAATTATTGTTAAGTCTGTTTGTTTTTAGACTTTAAATTATTATACACAAACTGTATAATGAGTATGTAATATGAAAATCGTCAAAACACTTAAGGATTGTAAACTGACGCACAAACAGCAGGTATTCGCAGGCTATATCAAAGATAAAGTAGATTCTTATGTTTGCTACACACCAATCACAAATCGAGCTTATATGCGTCAATTTTTCGCTCCGGATAATGAGTTATTAATTTATACGACAGCCGTAGCTGCACCACCACAAACACTTTTACGAGGTTGTGGTGGATATAAGCAAGCCTAATTTTTATTTGGTATAAATAATAATTTGGACTTTTTAATCCTGTATCAAATGATGTTATTTTATTCACATTTTTTGAATATCAATGATGTATTGATTCCACCAAAAGCAAAATTGTTGCTCATAATGTATTCTGTATCAATAACTCTGCCACTGTTTGTTATGTAGTCTAAATCTCCACATTCAGAATCAATATTGTTGAGGTTTAGAGTCGGTGCAAACCATTTGTTGCGCATCATCTCAATAGACAAAATAGCTTCTATTGCGCCACATGCACCAAGCGTATGTCCTGTGTAACTTTTTATTGTGCTGATAGGGATTTGTCTTTGAAATGCGTTTTGGGTTGCGATACTTTCTGCAATATCCCCGTTTTTTGTACCTGTACCATGGGCATTAACATATCCGATATCCTTCATTGAAAGATTTGCAGATTTAACGGCGTTCTCCATAACAATTTGCATTGTGTTCGGGTTAGGGTTTGTGATATGTGTGCCGTCTGTGTTTGTGTCAAATCCCACTATTTCGGCATAAATTTTTGCGCCTCTATTCTTTGCATGTTCGTATTCTTCAAGAATAAGTGTGCCTGCACCTTCGCCTATTACAAGACCATCTCTATCTCTGTCAAATGGTGACGGAGTTTTGTCAGGGGTATCATTTTTGATACTTGTTGCATAAAGAGTATCAAAAACTCCTGCTTGAGAAGGGTGAATTTTTTCTGCACCACCTGCTATCATAACATCTTGCAAATCGTATTTGATAGCTTCGTAAGCCATTCCGATACCCAAAGAACCTGATGTACATGCAGTTGATGTTGGTATCAGGCGACCTGTAGTTTTGAAATATAATGAAATATTTACTGCTGTTGTTTGAGGCATCATTTTTATGTAAGAGCCTGAATTTAGATTCTTTACTTCTTTATCAAGTTCTATTGCATAAAAATCAAAAATCGGTTTCATTGAACCTGTTGAAGACCCGTAAGAAACACCACATCTGCCATTTGTTATAACAGGGTTGTTCAATAATCCTGATTCTTGCAGAGCTTGTTCTGCTGTAACTGTTGCCATAAGTGCAACATTACCCATAGTTCTTGTGATTTTTCTGGTAAAGTATTCAGGCTTTTCAAAACCTTTTACTTTTGAACAGAGTCTTGTATTCATATTTTTTATTTCATCAAGTTCTGTCCAATATTCGATACAGTTTTGGTATGTCTTTAGTCTTTCAAAAGCTGATTTGACAGTAGAACCTAGGGGACTTGCAATACCCATTCCTGTTACAACAACTCTCCTCACAGATACAAACCTCCGTTTACAGAAATTACTTGTCCTGTTATGTATGATGCTTTGTCACTTACTAAAAAGCCTATTACATTTGCAACTTCTTCTGCTGTTCCAAACCGTTTCATAGGAATCATATCTAATACTCTGTCTTTTGGCAAATCTTCTGTCATATCAGATTCAATAACCCCAGGGGCTACACAATTAACGGTAATTCCTCGTTTTGCAACCTCAAGACTTAGGGCTTTTGTTGCACCGATTATACCTGCTTTTGAAGCACTATAATTAACTTGTCCACGATTCCCCGATAATCCTGATACAGAAGATAATGTTACTATTCTTCCTTTTTGTCGGCTCTGTATCATTGGCAATATAAGAGGTTTTACGACATTATAGAACCCGTTTAGGTTTGTGTTAATAACAGAATCCCATTCATCATCTTCCATTGCAGGAAAAACATTATCTTTTGCAATACCTGCGTTCAAGACTAATCCGAAATATACTCCGTTTTCTTCAATATCTTTTGTTAAAATTTCTTGAGTTTGTTCTCTGTTTGAAATATCAAACTGTAATATTCTGGCATTGTTGCCGATTTCTTCTTGAACAGCTTTTGCTTTATTAATATTTTTATTACAATGCAAAACAATATTGTATCCTTGTTCTGCCAATAGTATTGCAGTTGCTTTTCCGATTCCTCGGCTTGAACCTGTTATAAGGATTTCTTTATTATTTTTATCAGCCATTTTGTATAATACCTTTCGCATTATCATTTTGATAAACATTTAATGTTGCACTTGCACATTCTTCTTGTTCAGAGTCATAGATAGAACATTCAAAAGAAACAATTCCGTCATCTCCAAAAATTTCGTTAGGTTTT
>ERZ779681.139-NODE-139-length-29390-cov-1.85962_pt1 | contig 29390 bp, 30 predicted proteins | sample MGYA00511905_ERZ779681 | MGnify/ENA primary metagenome ERZ779681 (study PRJEB29588, sample SAMEA2144578) | human gut metagenome | biome: human gut; feature: human-associated habitat; material: faeces | place: Denmark | collected 2008/2010 ... | reverse complement strand
GAAAAATGCTCACGAAAGAGCAAAACGTAGAGTTAAGAATTATTCTAATTTGTCACCGGAAGATATCATTAATCTTGCTCACGATGAATATATCGAAAAAGGGGTTGAGCGATTAAGAGCAAACCTTGAAGATATTTTGAACAGACAAGATAAAATTGAATTAAACGAACTTACACTTTTAGGTATGGACAAAATTTCAGCATATATTTCTCTTTTGTTTTTAACTGCAGAGAGTGATTATGACTTGGAACAAGACGAATTTTATTCTGACTTGTATGTTGTAAAAAGAGAACATATATCAGAAACGGATAAGACCATAACAGAGAATGTTCTACAAGATTCAGTAACTTCTGTTATGGACAATGTGGATATGATTAAGGATAGTATAAATGGAACAGTTGAAATCAAGGATTGAGGCAGTTTTATTTACGACTGCCAAAGTCCTTCAAATTAAAGATATTGCAGAAATTTTAGAAGAAGAGCCTGAAAAAATTGAGGAAGCACTTCTTGAATTGATTATGGATTATGCATCGAGAGATGGAGCTTTAGAAATTGATGACGAGGACGGATATATCCTACAAGTCAAAGAGGAGCATTTGGATATCGTTGAAAAGCTCTGTCCTGTAGAGCTAAAGCCACCTGTATTAAAGACTTTGACCGTAATAGCTCTAAAAGAGCCAATCCGTCAAGCATACTTAAAAGAGTTGCGTTCAAACGCTTATGAACATGTCCAAGAATTACTGGACAAAGGCTTGATATCTAGAACCAAAGATAAAAACGGACGCTCTTTTAATATTAGAACAACCCCTAAATTCGCTGAATATTTCAAATTGAAAGGCGATTTACGAAGTCTTATGAAATCAGATATCAACAAACTGTTAAAGACTTCCACGACAGAAGATTAATAAATTTCCTTAACATTTCTTAACAAATAGGCAATAATTCCGAACAAAATTCCTTTATATATATAAGTAAGTTAAGTTAAGGGAATATTATGTCGGGAAATTTGATAAACAATCAAATTAATCAATATCAACAAAGCAATATTCAACCGAATATTGCTCATCAAGCAAACCCTCAAGCACAAATTGTACAAGGGGGACAAGCTGTTGATACGACACCTCAAACTGATACTTTTAACAAACCAGAAGAAAAAAAAGGACCATCTACACCATTAGTAATGTTTTTAACTTGGCTGGGATTAAATAAAACTACTGATATGTACAACAAACTTTGTACAAATGATGATTATAACAAAACCATTGTTGGCAGAATGGGTAATTTTGGTGATAAAATAGCACCAAAAATAGGAAAAAGTAAAGCCTATACCTCTTTAATGGCTCATTTTGGTTCGTTTAACTCATCTATAAAAAACTATATTAATAGTAAACCAATACTATATGCAATGTTTAATACTGCCACAAAACCTGAAAACGAAATGGTTAAAGGGTTTATGAAAACTCAGACAGCAGAAGACCTAGATGAAGCAACAAGAACGATTAAAACTTATCTTGACGAACTTCCTAGAAGTCTAAAAGAGGCTGAGGCAACAAAAGATGAAATAAAAGCATTAAAAGCTAAATATGGTACAAATATATTTGGTCAAATAAAAAACAAAAAACGTGCAATACAAGAACTTCAATTCAATAGAATCGGAGCAGCTCCTAATTTCATTGATACTTTAGGTAAGGACGAGCAGAAAATCGCAGAAACACTTAAAGAAATGAAAATCAAACATTTAGGACTTAATCCTGACAATTATGAAAAAGTTCTTGAGAATTCTGGTAAAAATATAAACATTATTAGAGAAGCTTGCAGACGTGGTGGTAAGACGGCAAAAGCCTTCTACGGACGTGGGATAACAATTCCATTTACCCAAATAACTCTATATCCACCTAAAATTTTAACAATGTTTACAAAGCGTTCAACAAACCTTTCAATGAGTTATAATAAATTATCTACAGAATTTAACCATACTACAAAACTAGGTAAAGCTCTAGCAAAGAGTTCTAAACTCTTTATGAGAGGTTTAACATTCAATGGTGGTAAAATTGGTTCAATAATGGTAGCCTTTGGACTTGGTACAGCTATTTGTAACGCAATTAAAGCACCTAAAGAACAAAAAGTAGGCACTGCAGTAGCTGGTGGAGTTGAAGCCGTTTCTTGGATTGCATCTATGCCATTAGCAGTTAGCATTATGCATGGTGTTAACGGCTTAGCAAATACTGGACTAAGCAAAATGCAAGTTAGCAGATACAGAGTTGCTCTTAAAAACTTCAATAAACAAGTAGCAGCTGGAGTGTTTAAAGATGAAGCTGCATACAAAACTGCTCTTGATGCAGTAAACAAATTGAAAGAAGTAAAAGTACCTCAAGGTAAAATTACTAAGGGATTGTCAAAACTTGGACACTTCTTAAGCATAGCTTTAGAAAATCCAAAACCATTCCAAGAAGCAACAGAAAGCCTTAAAGGTGGTGCAAAGATGTCTGCTATTGGAAGAAATATAAAACGATACCTTCCATTAATTGGTAAAAACGCAGTTGGTTATCCTCTAAGATTTGCTCTATATGCGATGGTATTCTCACCAATTGTTGATAAAGTAATCTCTAGTGCAACAAGTGCAATATTTGGCAAACCATACGAACCAGAAGAAACAGAAGAAGGGAAAGAAGCTGAAAAAAATGAACAACAAACTACAACTCAGCCACAAAGTAATCCTAAAATGCCTTTAAACCCAGCATCTCCTAGTTCAAAGCCAAACTCTCCTCAACCTTTTCAAGGAAATCCAAACACAAGACCGTTAGATATATACAGTTTACCTGACGAAAACCTTATCAAACAAGCTATACTTGGTAAACAAGTAATGCGAGCTCCTCAATATGTACCTGACGATAAATGTGGTATTCCTGGGGTAGTAAGTCCTTATGATACAGTTGATAGAAACTATATTCCGACAGAAGCTCCTGCACCTATAATAAATACAAATGAAGCTGATAAAAATATTGTTGCTCAAGCTATCGCAAGAGCTGACAAAGCAGAAGCAAAAGCTCTTGATACTTTGAATGGAATCTACTAGATAGAAAACTGCTCCACTATAATTTAAAGTAACATTTCTTTACAATAAGGCAATTTTTGTAATAAAAAATTCTTTATATAAACATAGGGGATTAATTATTATGGGAATTGAAATAAAATCTTTAAATGGAATCTTTAAAGCTATTGCTTTAAAATGTGATACTAACAACAATGGAAGCATTGAAGGACTTGATGAAACTCAAAAATACGAAGTCGCCAAGCAGACCATTTCAGATAACACCTTTCTTTTTGAAGGAAATGTTTATTCTGCAGAAGGTAAATTTATAAAACCTTCTGACAATGAAATAGCAAAATTACAGGCTCAATCATCTAAACAATCAGAAGAAATAAATAATTATATTGATACAAGAACAGAAGAATATTTTAGTACACACGGTTATGCTAAATCTGTAGGTAATGCAAAAGGTTTTTCAAAAGCATACGACAAAAAAATTATTAAATACGCAAACAAATACAAACTTGATCCAAATTTAGTCAAGGCAGTTATTCGACAAGAATCAAGTTTTAATCCGAAAGCTCAAACACCGAAGGACTCAAAGGCTGATTGTCGTGGTTTAATGCAAATCAACGCAAAATATCATAAAGGCGATTTGTACAATGTTGATAAAAATCTCGATTTAGGTTGTAAAATACTTAGACATTCTCTTGATACCTTCAAGGGTAATGTAACCTACGCTCTTATGGGGTATAATGCCGGAGAAGCAGGTGCTAAAAGAATGATACGAAAAGGGATAACTTCAACAAGATACACTAGAAGTGTAAATAATCATTATAATACTATTGCTCCAAAAAAGAAATTTGCAGTCAAAGCATAATTTGTCCATGATATAATTGTTCTATCTAATCGAATAGAACAAGAGGGAATAATATGGACAAGTTTTATGAAACAACAGCAATAGACTATGTGAACGGTGCACCACATATCGGGCACGCTTATGAAAAGATTTTGAGTGATGTTATTTTCAGACATTTCTCACAAAGATGTGATAATACATTCTTCTTAACAGGTACTGATGAACATGGTATAAAAATCCAAAAAACAGCAGCAGAAAGAGGTATTACACCAAAAGAACTTTGTGATATCAATGCTCAACAATTCATAGATGCTTGGAAAGCATTGGATATGGAATACAATCATTTTGTAAGAACGACAGATGATTACCACGAAAAAATTGTACAAAAAATATTCAAAAAACTTGTTGAAAAAGGTGATATCTATAAACACTCTTATACAGGTTTGTATTGTAGTGGTTGTGAAGCCTTCTTGAGCGAAAAAGACTTGACTGAAGACGGACTTTGCCCTGATCACCTTAAAAAACCTGAAGTTGTTTCAGAAGAAAATTATTTCTTCAAATTATCTAAATACAAAGATGCGATTATCAAACATATAAAACAAAACCCTGATTTTATTGTTCCTGCATTCAGAGCAAACGAAGTTTTGAATCAGTTAGAAAACATTGAAGATATTTCCGTTTCAAGAGCAAAATCAAATGTAACTTGGGGTATAGATGTTTTAGATGATCCTGATCAAGTTATCTATGTTTGGATAGATGCTCTTTCTAACTATATAACAGCTATCGGCTATGACCCTGATGGTTCTTCTGAACAGTTCAAACAGTTATGGCCTGCTAATCTTCAAGTTATCGGTAAAGATATTTTGAAATTCCATAGTATTTATTGGTTAGCAATACTTATGGCACTTGATTTGCCGTTACCTGAACACATTTTGGCTCATGGTTGGATTACGATAGACGAAACTAAAATGTCAAAATCTTTGGGTAATGTTATTTCACCAACCTCTGTTTTAGAAAACTTTGAATTGACTACACCTGATGCGTTCAGATATTATATGTCAACAGCTGCACCATGTGGTAAAGACGGCAACTATTCAGATGAGGACTTCAAAGAAAAAGTTAATGCACACCTTGCAAACTCTATGGGCAACTTGTTAAACAGAACATTATCTATGCTTGTTAAATACTTTGACGGTGATGTAAAACAAGAATTCAAGACAGAATCTGAATTATCAGAACTTGCAAAAACTACGGTAAAAGAGGTTATGCATCATTTTGATTATTACGAAGTTCAAGAAGCAGGACTAAAAATAATGGCTCTTGTTGATGCTGCAAACAAATATATCACAGACTCAGAGCCTTGGGCATTAGCTAAGAATGGCGAAATGGACAAATGTGGTCAAGTGCTTACTTCTGTTCTTGATATTATGTGCGTTGTAGCAAGCCTTATTTATCCATATTGTCCTAATATAGCAAAAGATATGGCTAAACAGTTATCTTATGATATAACAACAAGATTGGATTCCATAACAACAGATAATATAGCAGTTGGTCATTTGATAGACAAAGCTGATATCCACCCTGTATTCCTAAGGCTTGATAGCGAACTCGCTGACAAATCTAAGAAAAAGGGTTAATCAGTATTATAAGACTTACATTACAAAGAACTAGGATTAATAAAATCCTAGTTCTTTAATCAAACATAGTCTATATTACAAGATTTTCTCTTATAATTATTCGGGACAACAGTGGAATCAAGTTCAGGGTGACGAAAAGTCATTCAGAGCCGTAGGCGAAGAATCTCATGTAAACCTTGTTAGAGATATTTCGCTAACGCTCAATATGACATAAGAACATTCTGGATTACTTCGTTTACGCTCGTAATGCCAGACAATATTCTTAATAACTTAGTCACTTAACTATTATTCACTTCTTGCAAAAGATACTTCGGGTCAGACAATGCCTACAAAAACAACTCCTGCACAAAATTAAGTGTACAAAAGGCTCTATTTCAATTTGTATCAATATTTGTTAAACATGTTATAAAATTGCTAAAATGTGGAACTTATATAATGTATAGATTTTAAGAGGTGTAAAAATGGTAGATTTATTACTTTTCGCATTAGTATTCTATGTTTCAATTATTATGCTTCCTAGCATTATCGAAACTAAGAAAACTCAACACAGCTAATCTACTTGTGAATAAAATTTAAGATTTTTAAATTGTTACGAGGTTTTCCTGCATTTTTGTCAGGTAATTCGTAACACTTAACACATCGAGCTTCGTATGTTTCATCTCCACCAATCATGATAAGAGGCGAACTTTTGTCTGCAGGTTCTCCGTTAATTAAACGCTGGGTTCTTGAAGCATGCTCAGAGCCACACTTCATACATACAGCTTCTAATTTATCAACTCTTGTTGCGATACACATAAGTTGAGGCATAGAGCCAAACGGTTCAGATTTAAAATCAAGTTCCAAACCTGTACCTATAACCTTTTTGCCTTCCTTCATCAAGGTTGATATAACTTTTACGATGTTTGAATCAAAGAATTGAAGTTCATCTATTGCAATAACTTCATCATCAGGTTTTACATTCTGCATAATCTGTATTGAATGTTCAACCTTTATGGCATCTGTCCATAACCCGTTTCTTGATTCGATATAATCTCCGTTTGAACGAGTATCTATTTTCGGAGAGAATACTTTTATCTTTTGTTTTGCAATAACACATCTACGAATACGACGCAACAACTCCTCTGTCTTACCACAGCTCATAGGTCCTGTTATTAATTCAAATGTGTATCCTCTCATAATATCCCCAAATCATCTCCCAAGATTGTATTTTTTACACTTATTATTTTACAAGAAAAACTGCATTTTAGTCAAACTTCTTAACATTTCTAAATGATTGAATGGCAGGTTGTCTATATACCAATTATAGGCACATCTTTGCATAAGAACATCTTAGACATTGTTGATTCTTATGGGGGATAGGTACCGATAATTTTACTATATCGTTGATAATATTGGTCAATTTATCCTCATATTCTTGATTCAAGGTGTCGGAAAAAGTTATAATTTCTTCTTCTCCCGTTCTGACATTCAGATACACAAAATTTAATTTTTTATAATTAGAAATCAATTTATCACAACTCATTAAATACACGATAGTTTGATAATTGTATTTTGCATTATTCGGAATCTCACCTGTTTTATAATCCAAGATATAATAATCTTCATCTTTTGCAACCAAGGCATCTAAACGCCCACCAATCCAATTACCCGAAACATTACATGCAACAGTAGATTCTACCATTTTGGTAGAATATGAAAAATATTTGCAACCTTTGAGGTTATTCCACATCATAACTTCGTTATCATTCAATTCATACATTGAAATATCTTGAGCTTTTAAATAATAAGAAGCCAAAGCATGAATATTTTTACCAACCAAGAACTTGCTATCCAGAGTTGGTGCAATAATATTTTTTACAAACCTATAATAATACTTTACAGGACATTCCTGAAAGGTATTAAGCATTTGAGGTGAATATATCATAACTCTAACTTTTTATAAGTATAATTAGGAGTTTCTTTTAGCTTTTCTTTAATCTGCTCAAATGTTATCAACCCTTCTGTTGCACCAAACTTAGAAACAACCGAACTTGATTCTACCGAAGCATACATTAAAGATTTACCAATATCTTTACCCGTTTCTTTCAAAGAAGCAAAGAAGGTCGATGCAAAAGCATCTCCAGCCCCAAGTGTTGAAACTACAGGAGATTCATATACTGGGCAAATGTAAAACTCCTTACCATCATAAGCATAAGCTCCTCTGCCACCATCTGTTATTACAACAATTCGATTACCACTTACTTTTAATTTCTTTAACATTTCAACTACATCAGGATGCAGTTCTTCATCTGAATAATGAACCGTTTTAGTATCAGGACGAACTTTTATTCCACTACACATTGAAGCTTCTTCTTTGTTCATTACAACAACATCTGCGCTTTCAAGAATATGCTTCATATATTCAAAGCCCTGTTTAATACTCGTTGTTCCAGCATTAAAACAAACCTTGATATCGTTTTCTTTTGCAAAATTTACTAAAGGCTCTAAAACTTTATTAGACTCACCATTTAATGGCGCAATATAAAGCCAGTCAGCCTCTTTTAATTTGTCAAAACAGATATCCTCTATCTTGATAAGGGCATTTGCGCCACGATGAGCCAAAACAGTTCTATCACCTTGAAAACTAACCAAAATAATAGAGAACCCTGTGCTTATTGTTTTATCTTGAATCATACAATCAGTCTTTACACTCGTGTTTTTGAAGTTTTCCATGATACCTTGGTAATAAATATCATCACCGACTTTAAAAATTGCAGAAGTGTCATAACCTAAATTTGCAAAGTTCATGGCAGTATTTACGCCACCACCACCGACTTTAGAAGAAAAGTTCGACATATCGAGTTTTGCACCGTAAGGATAACTCATATAACTTGATGAGCTGTCATTCTTACATACTGATACGATATTTGCAGAATCACATTCCACAAAAACATCCATAGTTGCACTACCTATTGTAAAAACCTTCTTCTTACTCATAATTAAATCTCTCTATTCCCAATAAATATGCCCTCATAAAGGGCATATATCTAATCTCTTAAGTTTTATTATATAACTAAGAATCTATAGTTGCAAATGTAGCCGCTTCCGGATAAGCAACACCAGCTTTACATGCTGCATTAAACATCTTGTCAGAAACTTCTGCTAATTGTGGATTCTTCAACAAGCGTTGCATATCTGCATCATGGTTATCTACTTTCACCATTGATTTTCCCAAAGCTTCTGAAACTGGAGCTGAAGCATCTTTTTGTTGAGGAGCTTCCGGCGCTGTTTCTTTTTTTGCAGGTTGTGCACTGTTCATAGCAGATGCTTGAAGAAGTATTTCTTTGTTCGGATTAATGTTATTGATATCACCCATAATGAACCTGTCTTTCTTTTTATAACTTTTTTATTTTTATACTTTCTTTTAATGTGTCCTCTTATATAAAACAGAAAATAAATTTTTTTTGCTAGTTTGTACACAATTTGTTACAAATGTAAATTTGCTAATTAATATTATTAGAGCTTTTCCCATGCTTTGTCAATTAGTTAATTATACCAAATTTTATTTGTGATAGAATATAAGTGAACAATATATGGGGTTTTGATATGAATATTTCAGAATACATTGAGCATACATTACTTAAACAAGATGCTACAAAAGACGGACTCGCAAAGCTTTTTGAAGAAGCTAAAGAGAATAATTTTTTAGGAGTTTGTGTTAATCCATGCTTTGTAAGAGATGCAAAAACTGTTCTTAAAGATTCTGATGTAAAAATAGTTACAGTTATCGGATTTCCTTTGGGTGCTAACACTTCTGAGGTCAAAGCTTTTGAAACAAAAAAAGCTCTTGAGGACGGTGCCGATGAAATAGATATGGTTATTAATGTATCAAAACTAAAAGATAAAGATTTCGAGTATGTAAAACAAGATATAGAAGCAGTTAGACATGCCTGTCCAAACAATATTTTGAAAGTTATTTTGGAAACAGATTTATTAACAAAAGACGAAATCAAAAAAGCATGCGAAATATGTATTGATGCAAAAGCTGATTTAGTAAAAACCTCAACAGGGTTTGTAAAAAACGGTGTTGGTGCGAAGGTAGAAGATGTAGAATTGATGTACAAAACAGTTTCACCGTTTGGTTTAAAAGTCAAAGCCTCTGGAGGCATAAGAGATTCAGAAAAAGCACTCGCACTTATAAAAGCTGGCGCAACTAGATTAGGCACAAGTTCAGGATTAAAAATAGCAGAAGAAATGAGGAATAAATAAATGTTAAGAGCCGGAATAGTAGGATTACCAAACGTAGGAAAATCAACATTGTTTAATGCACTTACAGCATCAAAAAATGCACAAAGTGCTAATTATCCGTTTTGTACTATAGAACCTAATGTTGGTGTTGTAACTGTTCCTGATGAAAGGCTTGAAGTTTTAGCAAAACTTTGCAAAACTCAAGAGATAATTCCGACGGCGATTGAATTTGTTGATATCGCAGGACTTGTAAAAGGTGCAAGCAAAGGTGAAGGACTTGGCAACCAATTTTTGCACAACATAAGAGAAGTTGATGCAATCATTCAAGTAGTAAGATGTTTCGATGACGAAAACACAATCCACGTTGACGGTAAAGTTGACCCTATTTCTGACATTGAAGTAATTAATACAGAACTCATATTAGCAGATTTAGCATCTATAGAGAAACGTCAAGCAAGAATTGTTAAAACTGTAAAATCAGGCGATAAAGAAGCCGTTATTGAAGATAAAGCTTTGAAAAAAGTAACAGAACTGCTATCAGAAGGCTCATTTATCAAACTTGAAGACCATTTTACAGAGGACGAAATAAAAGTTCTTAATAACCTTAACCTAATGTCTGTAAAACCGGTTATCTATTGTGCTAATGTATCAGAAAACGACATGAAAGACGGAAACCAATATACTCAAAAGGTTGGCGAATACGCAAAAGCACATGGAGCAGAAATGGTTATCATCTCTGCTAAAATTGAAGAAGAACTTGTTGAGCTTGGCCCTGAAGAAGCTAAAGAATATCTTGCAGATTTGGGAGTTGAAGATAGTGGTATCAACAAAATGATTAAGTCAGTTTATTCATTACTTAACTTAATTACATTTATTACAGCCGGAGAAAAAGAAGTTAGAGCCTGGACTATTACAGAAGGAACAAAAGCACCACAAGCTGCAGGTGTAATTCATACAGATTTTGAAAAAGGATTCATCAGAGCTGAAATTACACCGTACAAAGATTTTAAAGAACTTGGTTCATATACAGCTTGTAAAGAAAAAGGTGTTACAAGACTTGAAGGTAAAGAATACATCGTACAAGACGGAGATTTAGTACACTTTAGATTTAATGTATAATAAACCTTATCGTTTTAAAGGGGCTCCGGTTGTATAAATCAAGCGACTATAAGGATTTGGTTGTTTCATTTTCTTGTATTCATTTGGGTGGCAGAAAAATATCTTATCTAAATTAGAATGTTTTATCTCTGAATGTCCGATATATGCAGTTCCTCCAATATTTCTTAAACTCTTCAAATCTTTAACTTTTGAATATTCAAAAATTGCATCTTTGCCGATACTCTCTAACATTCCTAAATCTTTAACTGGACTTTGACAGAAATTGGCATCACCACCAATAATTTTCAAAGCTCCTAAATCTTCTACCATGCTTCTAGAAAAATCTGCATCACCTTTTATTTCTTGTAAGTTTTTTAGAGATTTGATTTGAGAGCCATCAAAAGTTGCATCTTTACTAATAACCTTTAATTCTCCTAAATCCTCAACTTTTGAGTTATTAAATTCTGCAGAACCACCAATTTTTCTTAATTTTGCTAAAGAAACTACTTCTGAATCTTTGAACCAAACATCACCACCTATAGTTTCAAGATTTCCCAAATCTTTAATTATTGAATGATTAAAATCAGTATCACCACCGATTCTTTTCAAGCTACCCAAATCTTTTATTTGAGAATATGCAAAATCAACTTTTCCTGATATAGTTTCTAAATTATTAAGCGAATCTAATTTACTTCCTGAAAAATCAGCTTTGCCTTGTATCCTCCTTACATTTTGGAAAAGTTTATTTTCATCTATTCCGAAATCTTCAAAAATCAACTCTTTATTTGGTTGTTTATAAAATGCAAGAGTTATATTCTTTGATTTTCGCTCAGGCAATTTGATAGATTCTTCTTTTTTTAAGCCAAAAAAGTTCAAAACTTTACCAAAGAAATTCTTTTCTTTTGACTCTAAAATTGAACCTTTGGAATTTGGTAAATATCCTAAATATCCAAATATTTCATAATCATCTTTCCCTTTAAAGAATTCTCTTAGCTTTTCAGCCTGCCGTTTTACTTTATTTGCTACATTAAATTCTAATTTTGCTCTTGATGATAATCTATATTTTTTACATGTTTTTTAGTAACATCTAAATATTTATTAGGTATTCTTGCATTATTTTTTTCGCCTTGAATTTCTTGTATTTTGTTACCAACAAACCTGACCCCTAGTTTTGGATTCCCTTTTTCTAAATATACATGAAAATCCCCAAGAGAAAGATATGGCTCTGCATAAGAACGATGAGTACACCAATTATGATGAGATAATGTTTGTAGTTTCTCTACATTACTATCAAAATTCTCTGCATCATGACTTTTTGACGGAATAACTATCCACCCTGTAAGATCTGCCGATTTATTCTCCATTGTTAAATATTTATTTTTCAAGGTATTTTTGTATTCTTTGAGAATATTTACATCTTGCCCATTATCGACTTTTGACATCACATCTGACAAGATACCCTTGTTCAAAACTGGAGGAAGAACATCATTCTCAGGTTTCAAATCTTTTGTAATAGAGGACATTATGAGCAAGCCTGCAGAGTTATTATATGCGTCATTTTCTTTTGTTACATAATCGCCCCATTCTTTAAGTAAACTTTTTCGTTGAATTACTGTTGCTTGTTGGCGACCTTTATAGTCCTTTTTTATAATAGTATTTAAGAGTTTTCCTGCCCAACTTTGCAAATCTTCATTTTTATTGAACTTTTCTATCGGAGCTTTGAATTTTTCTACACAAACTCTATCTATACCCTTAAAATCGCACTTTTTCATCGCACCAAAAGATACAGTATCTGGAATAAATTGAGCTATATTTTTATTTGGTACTGAATTATTTTTATTTTGATTATTTTGAATAAATGTTGATTGAAAAGTCGAACAAATTTTCATACTTATATAACTCTTGTAAAAAAATAATTTGCCATTGTTATAAATCCTACATTTAAAGTAGGCAACAAGTCTAAAAATCCCGTATAATTTAGATGTTGATTTAGTATGGAGAATCATTAAATATATAGTATGAAACGAGTTATACTAACATTTATTATATGCGCATTATTATCTTCTTCCACTTTTGCAGGACAAATGGAAGATAAAATCTCTGATGCTATTTCTCTATACAAATCTGGTGAATATTCGGAATGTATAAAAAACCTAAATACTATTATAGGACAAGATTCCACATATCCGGTTGCATATTACTACTTGGGATTATGTTATGCAAAAACAAATAACAAAGCTCTTGCCATAAAGAATTATGATAAAGTTATCTCTATGAATTCTGATAAATCATTAAAATCAATGGCAAAAGCTGCTAAAGATTGCTTGGGGACATCAGGATTTACCGGACTTGATGCTCAGTTATCAATTAGCAAAAACTCTCAAGCAGAGAAATACCTAATTCCTGAAATAAAAAAAGAAGAATCAGCTAAAGTAGTTACTCAAGAAACTAAAAAAGTCGTTACTAAACCTATAAAACAAGAAAAAATGCCATCAAACGATGAAATTGGTGCAGCTATAATGACCTTGAAAAAAGCTGGACTTTGGAATGGACAAATGACAAACACACAAGTTCAGCCACAGAACCAAGAAGATTCTCAAAAGAAACAACAGGAAATGATGGCAAAAATGTATGTGCAACAAATGACACAACAAATGAATAATCCGGCATATTTAATGATGGGTATGAATGGAAACAACAATAACGGCATGGGCATGAATAATATGATGAACATGCTACCTTTTATGATGAATAATCAAAACGGCAGTAATAACCCTGCGGCAAATCAACAACTTATACAAACAATGATGATGTCACAGATGATGCCAAACCTTGATTTTTCATCATCAGATAATAAATAAACTTTAGATATTAGGAATAAAAAGGAAAAACAATGAACATTACAACAACGAGATTTGGTGAAATTGAGGTTAATGATGACGCTATCTTCACCTTTCTAATGCCAATGATAGGCTATGAGGAAGAAGATAAGTTTGTTATTATTGATCATGGAGAAGATTCACCGTTTAAATGGTTACAATCGGTAAAGACACCTGAGTTAGCTTTTGTAACCACTTCTGCAATGTATTTTGAATTTGATTATGTAATAGATATCCCTGATTCAGCAGTAGAAAAATTAAAAATCGAATCAACTGACGATATTCTTGTATTAAATGTTGCAGCAATACCAAATAGCAACCCTAGAGGTACAAGAGTAAACCTTTTAGCACCGATTATTTTAAATACTGCTCAAAAAACAGGAGGCCAAATTATATTATCTGGCTCTGGCTATGAAGTAAACTTCCCGTTATTTAAAGATTAATGAATTAAGGATTAGAAAATGTTAATAATTACAAGAAAAAATGGTCAAAAAATCATGATAAATGATGACATTGAAATCACAGTTGTAGAATCCAGAAATGGAACATGTAAAATTGCGATTCAAGCACCAAGAAGTTTCAAAATTTATCGTGAAGAAATATATGTTCAAATCAAACTTGCCAACCTTATGGGGCAAGAATCTTCACCTGCTTTGTTGGATAAAGCATCTGAATTATTCACGAAAAAAGATGTCAAAATTAATACACAAATCAAAACCGGAGATGCTGACGAAGAAATCGAAATCAAAGATTCTCCTAAAAAAGAATGTAAAACTCGTGTATTTATAAAAAGACAGAAAAAAGATGAATGATTATAATTTAGCAAAAAAGAAACTGGAATCAGGTATAACTGATTATAAAGATTTTTTTAAAGAAAATGGCAATATTCTTGAATATGGATATTGCCTAATTCTTGAGGGTCAATTAGACAAAGCTGAACAGGTTTTAAGAACAATCGACTCTATACGAGCAGATTGGGCAGTTAAACTTATACCTTTTATGAAAGGGCATGTCGAAATCCTTCCAACATATTTTCAAATCAGAAATTTTTTAGAAATTGATATCAACTTGTTACTACTTGCGAAACAAACAGACTCAATATCCTATATTCTTGGTGGAGCAGATATTTTGTATTCCGTCAATTGTGAAACATATAAATATATTGCGAGAGTAATGATGAATAACGGTTTTTATGATATTGCTAAAAACTACCTAAAAGAGGCTCGCTCGAATACATACAACGACCCTGAACTTCATTTTATGTATTGTCAATATTATATTAAAAACGGTGAATTTGATAAGGCTCTACAATCAATACAGGAATGTTTAAAGATTTTACCGGAATATTATCCCGCAATAAAAATTAAAGAGGCTTTGCTTAAAGTCTAATTTATGCTAGAATAAATGTAGACCGTGCTCCACGGGGACATAGCGGACCTCTCGACTCGAACGCTTAGCGAGGTGCAGGGCCTACTGTGAGGCTTGTAGGAGTGCGATTTGAGGGACTTAGCGTTTATGATAACTCAATATATAATGGCGTAAACTGTCGAACCGTGTCAGGGTGGAAACACAGCAGCACTAAGGCAACCTTTACGGGTGTTGTATCATTGAGGAGGAGATGATAAGTTCTAAGGACGTATTGTTACCTGCCGATAGGTAGTGGCACGGTTTTTTATTACAAATCGGGGTTTTTAAATGAGAAAAGTTATAGCTTTAATTCTTGGGTGTTTGATATCAGTTTTTATATGTAAATACTGGTCTATTATGGCTTCTCACATGGATTCAAGACTTGCTTATGCGTTAATGGTATATGTTGTAGCTATGGGGGTTATCCATCTGGGTGGAATTTCTTTAAAAATCCTTGCAGCCTTGTTTGTTATTATAGAACCTATTGCTGACAGATATTGTTACTGGTATGAAAATACTAGAATCTATGAATGGATTCACAAAAACGATAAGCATAAATATTAAGAGTTGTAACACATATTTTAATCTTTGAAATTACAATTAAAAAAAAAACTTTATTTAATTGTAAAGATGAGAGGATGTTAAATATGGCACTTGGATTTACTCAGCACTACAAATCTGGCGAACAAGCTTTTGGAACTTTGACCCAATCAGCTTACAATCCGGATGTAGAAGCTGCAGGAACTGTTGCATCAGCATATCCTAGTATTATTGTTGGACACAATGCAACTATTTTTGATAAAAATATAAACTATGACAGTTGTGATTTTTCATCACCTGTTGTTATTGATTACAGTCAATACGCAAACATTGCTGAGGGTTCTTCTTCTGAAACTGCAGGCTCTATTGCAAGCATCGGAGGTTGTGACTTCTCAGGAGTTTCTACAACACCATCAGGAGGTGGTAGTGGTGCAGTCGCATCATTCTCCGGTGGTGGCTGTGGCAGTGGTGGTGTCAGCTGTGCATCATTTACTTGTTAAGCAATTATATTATGAATAAGAAAACAAAGCGATTATCCAATATAGATAGTCGCTTTGTTTTTAATAACATTTGTAACATACACCATTATTGGGGTACAAAGTGAGGACAAGACATGTTATAATTTTTGTATGAATCAAAAGTATTTAGTTAAAAAAGTCGGTGAATATACTTTTAAATTCAAAATGGATTTGAATCCTTTAACAAAACAGTATGAACCTCATATATGGCACAGACATTTGATAACTCCTGATGATGCAATTCGTGCATTTTTCACTATTTCTGAAGAAAAATTTAATGAAAAATACAATCGCTACGAAGCATATTCAGCAAGTTATGACACCACATTGTACTATATGAAACTTAAAGAAAAAAATACATACTTGTTTATTATTACAGCCTTTTATGATTGGAGATAAGTACTATGCCAAACCAAAAATATTCAAAAGAAGAAATTGAAAAAATGCTTAACAACTCTACTGAAGAAATTATAGAAGATAATGAATATATTACTGATGAATTTGATAATCAACACAATGTTAATAAAATTATCAAAGAAGCAGAAACGCATATAAAAAAGAAATATCCAAAAGTAAATTTCAGATGGTCAGAATTTGAAATAGCAAGAGCTAAAAAAATCGCAGGACAATTAGGACTTCCTTATCAAACATACCTAAAATCGTTATTAAAACAAGGTATGGATAAAGATGAAATCCGATTAAAAGAAATGTAATTTATATTTGTATAAAAAAAGAGAATGTTTTAAAACATTCTCTTTTTTGTTATCCCTGTTTCCTTTTCCTCTAATTTTACTCTACGTTATGCTGCTAATTTTTTGATATAACGTACGGTATCTTTATATGTTTCTCTGATAAAGCCTTTGAATAATTCTGATAAAGGTCTTCTATCAATACTTGCAAAAACGTGATAAATTGGGTCTTTTGCATTATTAAATCTCATTTGTTTATCTTTTTTGTTCAAATAATATTTTGTAAAATCATCTGGAATATCTAAAGTTCCGATTGGTTTTTTATTACGTTCAACTGCACTCATTCTTTGCATAATTATTGCTCTCTTTCTCTCTTAAATATCTCTTATGTATATATAAAGTATTTAATTTAGAAAAAATTGCTTTTTTTATAACATAATATTAAGTTTTGTAACAACGAATTTTATCAGTATTATTTGATGATATAATTAATAAAAGGAAGATGAGGGATAAACAGTATGTATAGTATTATTTTAGCAGGTGGTTCAGGTAGCAGATTATGGCCATTATCAAGAGAAATGTGTCCAAAACAATTACTGAACATACAAAATAATGAAAGTCTTTTGCAAGAAACTTTTGAAAGATTGGCTTCATTTATTCCTGCTGAAAATATAATAAGTATAACTAATACAAAACATTTTTCTAATGTTAAATATCAACTTTCTTCACTTGCTAAAGATACTAAAGTTTTATCAGAACCTATAGCAAAAAATACTGCTCCGGCAGTTGCTATTACTACAAAATATATTCAATCACTTAACCATGATAACGACCCTCTTATTCTTGTTGCTCCATCAGACCATATAATAAAGCAAACTAAGGAGTTTGAACATACAATAAAAAAAGCTGAACAATTTGCTCTTGACGGTAATATAGTAACTTTTGGAGTTAAACCTGATTATCCTGAAACAGGTTTTGGGTATATTAATGTTGAAAACGGCAAAGTTAAACAGTTTGTTGAAAAACCTCAAAAAGCTATTGCAGAAGATTTTATAAAACAAGGTAGTTGGTATTGGAATAGTGGAATATTTTTATTTAAGGCTTCTGTAATATTAGAGGCTTTGAAAAAATATGCAAAAGAGATTTATGACATAGCAAACGAATTTGATTTTTCTGATTCTACAGAAATCCCGTTTATAGAATTCGATAAAATGCCTAATATTTCTATAGATTATGCAGTTATGGAGAAGGCAGATAATCTTGTTCTTGTTGAACTTGAAAGTGATTGGAAAGATATAGGTTCTTGGCAATCTTTGTATGATATGAATAACAAAGACCAAAACGGAAATGTAAAAATCGGTCATATACTTGATATGGATTCAAAAGATTCGTTTATGTACTCATCATCAAAACTTGTTGCAACAATAGGGTTAGAAGATACTGTCGTTGTAGAAACTGAAGATGCAATTCTTGCTTGTAAGCGAGATAGGGTTCAAGATGTCAAGCAAGTTTTTGAAACTCTTAAACAACAACACGATGACACTCATTTGGTACACAAAACTATGTATCGTCCTTGGGGTTTCTATACTGTATTGGCTCAAGGGAATGGATTTTTAACCAAAATGATTCAAGTAAATCCAGGGCAAAAATTATCTATACAATCTCATAATCATAGAAGTGAGCATTGGGTTGTTTTATCAGGTTTAGCAAAGGTTGTTCTTGAGGGTAAAGATATAATTTTAAGTCCTGGACATAGTGTTGATATTCCTGTAAAGGCAATACACTCTCTACAAAACCCTTATGAAGAAGAATTAAAAATCATAGAAGTACAAAAAGGTGATTTGCTTATAGAAGAAGATATCATTAGATATGAAGATATGTACGGACGTGTATAATGGCAAAATTCTATTTAAAATCTATGGGGTGTAAATCCAATCAGTTTGAAGGTCAAATTATAACAGAAAAACTCCTTGAAAAAGGGTTTGAAAATGTAAAAGATTTTAAAGATGCAGATTTTTATATTTTAAATTCGTGTACAGTTACTCACAAGAGTGACTCTGAAACTCTTTATTTGTTGAGAAACGCAAAACACTTGAAGCCTTCGATAAAGACAGTTTTGACAGGCTGCCTTGCTCAGGTTGATAAAGACGAATTAGCAAAATTAGATTATGTAGATTATTTATTTGGAAATGATGATAAATTCAATTTAGCAGATTATTTAGAAAACGAAGAAACTAATATTGTTTCAGATATTATGGAATTGAAAGATTTTAACCCACAAGTTCTTAAAGACACTACAAAAACTCGTATCAGTTTAAAAATTCAAGATGGGTGTAATAATAGATGCAGCTATTGTATAATTCCATTTGCAAGGGGAAAATCAAGAAGTGCAAACGAACAGTTTATTCTAGATGAAATAAATAAATATGCTGAAGAAGGATATAAAGAGGTTGTATTTACTGGTATCCATATAGGGCAATATGGTTTAGATACAAATAGTTCGTTGCTAGAATTGTTGGAAAAAGTTGAATCTACATCTATACATAGGTATAGGTTAGGTTCTCTAAATCCTACAGAAATACCGATTGAGGTTTTGGAGTTCTTAAAATCTTCAAATAAATTCTGTCCACATTTCCATTTATCACTTCAATCTGCTTGTGACAAAACTCTTAGAGCGATGAATAGGTTTTATAAAACAGAAGATTATCTTGCTCAAATAGAATATATACAAGAAAATTTTAACAATCCTTTTATAGGAAGTGATGTAATAGCCGGCTTTGTTGGTGAAACTGAACAAGACTTTGAAGAAACGGTTAAGAATTTAAGACGCTCTAAACTTACTAAAATTCATACTTTCCCTTACTCAATTAGAAAAGGTACAAAAGCAGAAGGTATGGAAGGACATCTTTCTGATAAAGAGAAAGAAGAACGTGCAACGATTATCAAGAAAATTTCTGCTGAAAAAATGAATGAGTTTTTACAAAGGAATCTTGGAACAATAAGAGAAGTTCTCATTGAAAAACGTCCAGACAAACATACTGGAAAATTAAAAGGGCTTACCGAGAATTATATTAATGTTATTGTAGAGAATGGTACAGACGAATTTAATACACTACAACAAGTGAAATTAGAAAGAATACAAAACGGCAAAATGTACGGAAGAATTGTGTAATTGTTTATTAACAATCTTCTGTTTTGAATTCGTTATATCCTTCATAATGATAACTAGCATCTATCCCTTTCATATAGACATCTCTACTATTAACATCTTTTGTTAATGCAGATTTTAATAACACTTTTATTTCAATATCTTTAATGGGACTTCTTTCCATTGCAGAAAGATAATCTTCTTTTTCAATTTTTGACCAATCTATAACTTGATTAATTTCTGATTTAAGAATCATATCAAGCCAAATTCTTGTACTTCTACCATTCCCCTCTCTAAATGGGTGTGCAACATTCATTTCTACATATTTTTCTATTATTTCGTCAAAATTTGATTGAGGCATTTTTTCGATATTTTCTAAAGCAACTTTCAAATACATAACAGGAGCAAATCGAAAATTACCTTTAGCAATATTTACATTACGTATTTTATCTGCAAAATCATAAATATCTTCAAACAAATATTTATGAATAAATGAAAGAGTTTCAAAAGTTCCTGACTTTAAATCATTTAATAAGCCAAGTTCAAACAAATCCAAAGCTTTTTTCTTGCTGATTTTTTCTTCAGCTCTTGTTAATTCTGAATTTGTTTTTATACCTAATTTGTTTTCTAAAGTCATAATACCTCTTTTGATATTATTTCCCTATGCAGAAATTATCAAAAATATTATTTAAAACTTCGTCTGTTACAACTTCTCCTGTTAATTCATCTAGTGCAAGTAGAGCTGATTTGATATCTATTGATATCAAGTCTTGAAGCTCTTCTCTTTGAGTTGCTTCCAAAGCTATTTCTAGAGATGTTTTAGCTTGACGTAAACATTCTTGTTGACGGGTATTTGTCGCAAATTCTAAGGATTCAGGATTTATGTCACAAACTTTATTCTTGATTAAATCTCTAATTTCATCAACACCCTCTTTTGTTTTTGTAGAAATATAATAAGCATCAGAGGTTCTATTTTCTACCAAATCTGATTTATTTGCGATTCTGATATTATTCTTGTTTTTAACCAAATCCCAAATAACTTCATCATCAGGAGTTATTCCTTTTGAGGCGTCATATAAGAATAATACTAAATCAGCCTCATCTAAAGACTGTTTTGAATACTCAATTCCTATTTCTTCTACCTTAGAAACAGATTCATCATCTCTTATACCAGCTGTATCAATTAAGGTTACAGGGATACCAAAGTCTAAAGTTTCTCTTAGAACATCTCTTGTTGTTCCTGCGATATCTGTAACTATTGCTCTGTCTAGATTTAAAAGAGTATTGAATAGTGATGATTTCCCAACATTTGGACGTCCTACAATCGCAACAGAAACACCTTGTCGCATAATATTTGATGTAGAAGCTGATTTTAGGATTGTTTCTATCGAAGAAATGCTTTTAGAAATTTCTTCAGATAAATATGAATATTCCGGCTCTGCTACATCTTCAGGGAAATCAATACCTGCAACTATTCTTGATAACACATCCATTATAGATTTTCTTATAGTTTTTATCTTTTCTGCCAAAACCCCAGAAAGATTTTTTGCAGAAATTGAAACAAAATCTTGAGTTTTAGAATGTATTAAATCTGCAACTGCTTCAGCTTGAGATAAGTCCATTTTTTTATTAAGAAAAGCTCGTTTCGTGAATTCGCCTTTCTCTGCGGGACGACAACCAGCATTCAAACATAGTGATAATATTTTTTTTACAATATTTACCCCACCATGACAGTGAATTTCTATAACATTTTCACCAGTATAGCTATGAGGTGCAAAAAATGGTAAAACTAAAACTTCATCTACTTTTATGGAATTTTCTAATATCCAACCATGAGAAATCGTGTTAGGTTTAAAATTTTGCTTATTATATATTTGTTTTATAATGTCAAAAGCTTTGTCACCCGAGATTCGAATAACACCAACACCACCCATACCTAAAGGGGTTGAAATTGCAGCAATCGTATCAAATTCTTGATTAATGTTCATAGATTAATTATATCACGAACTAAAGTACGAACTATATTTTGAAAGACTTACGCATATTTTTTATAATTAATCATTAATTTATTATAATCGCCTAAAATTTTTGCACCTTTTTTATTTTCTACAAATTTTTCAATTTCAGATTGTTTCACTGTATGGTATTTATTTGTAGGTGTAGTTTCAGTTTTAGCTTTTTCTTCTTCTATCTGGCGAAGTTTCGCTTTATCTATTGCTTTATCCCCAGATGGCATAATTCCATAGCTCATTAGACGTTTTATAATTTCCTTTTCTTCAGAATCCATAGAGGAAAAAGAAAACGCAAATGTATATGTTGACTGAACTAATCCGATACCCATACTACCCATATTTTGTTTAACGGATTTTTATAAAAAATCTTTAGATTTTGTAAATAAATTGTTACACCAATGATAGTTTATACATTACAATACTTGCAGAAACACTTAAGTTCAAAGATTCAACATTTTTAGTCATCTCTATTGTTATATTATCCGTAGCAAAATTTATTAAATCTTCTGATAAACCATCGGCTTCTGAACCAAACATTATTACATTTTTAGAACTTTTAAATTGAATATCTGATAAATATTTGCTATTTTCAGCCTTAGGAAGTGTGCCATAGCAATCATAATCAGAAAAATATTTGTTTAATTCTTCTCTAGTTTTAATTTGTACAATATTGATTTTCCACAGATTACCAACGGCAGAGCGAACAACTTTGGGGTTGTACAAATCTACTGTTTCACCATACAAAACAATTGAATCAATACCAAAAGCTACGGCAGTTCTAATGATTGTACCCAAGTTCCCTAAATCTCTGATATTTTCTAATAAAATGACTTTATTCCCTAATTTCTCAAAACTATTTTCTTTTTGATATGCAACTGCAACAATTTCAGGAGGAGTATTTGTAGTAGAAATCTTCTTTAATACAGCTTCGTTAGTTTCTATTACCTCACAATTTAGAAACAAGTATTTTCCTCTTTTATTTTTTTCTACAAAAGCTCGTTCAAATTTTAACCCTGATAAATGAGCCTCCTCTACGGCTTTAAATCCTTCAAGTAAAAATTTGTTTTCTCTATATTTCTTTTGTTGAAGTTTTACTGTTTCTTTTACTAATTCATTGTTTACGCTTGTAATTTCCATTAAATAACCTCAAAATTTGCAAGTATATCTTTTTCGTATTCTGTTAGTAAATTGTACTCTATTAATTTCTTTTCAAAACACATTTTTGCAAAAGAAATTATTTCACCATTCTTTAAATGACAAGTGTTTTCAAGTCTTACTCCAAATTCTTTTTCGTTATAAAGTCCAGGTTCAATAGTAAAACACATATTTTCTTGAATGATAGTTTTGGCAATCTCATTTTTGCTTAAGTTTGGTGGAGCTTCGTGTACACCAATTCCAACCCCATGACCCAAACCATGAGAAAATTCAAATCCTTTTATTTTGTTAGAGTCAAAAATATGATGAGCCAACTTATCAATCTCATACCCTGTAGTTTGAGATGTCATCTGATAATTGAAGCAGTTTAGAAATACTTTTAATACTGTCGTATAAACTTCTTTTTGTAGTTTTTTAGGTTCACCTTTAACAAAAACTCTTGTGATATCTGTGGCTAAACCACCTTCGTAATAAGCACCACAATCTATCAAGACTAAATCCCCGTCTTTCATCACATTTGTTTTATCAGATTTGTTATAATGCGCTAATGCTGAGTTTTGATTTATAGCTACAATCGACTTAAAGCTCAAGGATTTTGCACCAAATTTTTTAAAATTATTTTCTAGTTCTTTTGCAATATCATATTCAGTTATATTATCAGTAGCATAAATCCAATCACGAGTAGCTTTCAATGCTTTATCTGTCATATCAAAGCAGAATTCCATGTGTTTTATTTCAGCATCAGTTTTTACAGCTTTCATCTGTTTTATAGGTGATTCTATCGGTACAGGATTTTTTATTAATGAATAATCTAACGCATTAACTGAAGATTTATCTACTTTAATTTGACAATTTAAGTTTGATATAAAAGTTTTGAATTCACTTAATGGTCTTGTATAATCAAGTTCATTACCTTTGTAATCTGTGAAAAGATAAGGCTTATTATCAACAATAAGTAATTTCCCGTCAACTTTTGTTGAATAATTAAACGAAAAACTTCTTATATTACAAAGATATGACAATTCTTCTGATTTTGTTATTAAAATATTATCCTCAAATTTAGATAATTTTTCGTTTTCAAAATTGATTTTTACATATTCACCAGTTCTACAATGTTCATTTGAAGAATACGCTTTTATTTTAGAATTTAATACACCTAAAAACGCTTTTAATACTTCTAATCTTGCTTGTGATACTTTTTCTAAATCAACACCAACAGTACTGTTTTTAGCTATTCTTGAACAAATTTCTTCGTTTATATTTTGACCAAGTTTAAGTTTTACTACTTCAACCTTTGATTTATCAACTTCTAAATCAGCTTGAATATGAAATCTTGAATCAACAAAAAGCAAGATTTTCCCATCTGGACAAACCAAAGCATCACCAACATCTCCAGTAAAACCTGTTAATTTATTTACTGAATTTTCTTCTATTGGAACATATTCTAATAAGTATTTATTAGTGGAGTTGACTAATAAATAGTCAACTCCCATTTTTTTAAAATCAAAATTTATCATTATTCTTTAATATCAGTTAATTTAATTAAGTGCCAACCAAATTGAGTTTCTACAGGTTCAGAAACTTCGCCTTTTTTAAGTGCAAAAGCAGCGTCTTCAAAAGGTTTAACCATCATTCCACGACCGAAGAATCTTAAATCTCCACCATCACGACCTGAAGGACACATAGAATGTTCGCTTGCTAATTTTGCAAAATCAGCACCATTTTTGATTTCTTCTAATAATTTTTTAGCTTCTTCTTCTGTTTTAACTAAAATGTGACTAGCTCTAATTTTCATATTAATTATCCTCTATTTATGTGTACAAATAGATTATAACATACATATTTTGAGAAGGTATTAATAAAAAAAGGGATACTTATGTATCCCTTTTTTTAACTATTAAGCTTATTGTTGCGTCCATATACTTACTTTATCTGCGCCTTTTGTCGAAACAGAGTTCTGTTCTTGATAGAAGTTTACTCAGGAACACTCTTATTAAGGCTTGCTATTTGTGCTATTTAGTTACAATTATTAAAAGATAAGATTATTTTTTACAAAAATGCGAAGAAACTTTAACAAGCTTCGCCTGAACTTCTTCACCTTATTTGCATAAAAAATACCCGAAGTAAGAATTATTACCTCGGGCATTTTAATATTTATCTTATTGATTATTCAATAATTGTATCATCTGAAATCAAATCTGGAGAACCGAACATTCCTTCGATTTCTTCAAGGATTGCTGCAGGTTTTCTTGCTTGATTACGTTGAGCAGCTGCACGTCTTTGAGCTTCTCTTTCTTTTTCTTCGCTAGCGAAGTTCAAGTGATGGAAACCGGTACCTGCAGGTATCAAACGACCGATAATAACGTTTTCTTTCAAACCTCTTAACAAGTCTTTCTTACCGTCTACTGCAGCTTCTGTCAAGATTCTTGTTGTTTCTTGGAATGATGCTGCTGAGATGAAGCTTTCAGTATTCAATGATGCTTTTGTAATACCTAACAACATGTGTTCGCAAGTAGCTTCTTCACCACCGTTTTCACGAACTTCTTTGTTAGCATTTTCAAAAGTTTGAACTTCGATAAGTTCACCAGGTAACAAGTTTGTATCACCGGCTTCAAGAACTTTAACCTTCTTAGTCATCTGTCTTACAATGATTTCGATGTGTTTATCTGCAATTTCTACACCTTGAGAACGATATACACGTTGTACTTCATCTACAAGATATTGTTGAGCTGCTTCCGGGCCACAAAGTCTAATTACATCATGTGGATTCAAAGGACCACTTGTTAAAGGTTGACCTTTTGTAATCTTTTCTTTGTTTTGAACTACGATGCTTGCATCGATTGCAAATTTAATTTCTTTTCTGCCTTCTTCATCAGAAACTAAGAATAATCTTGGAACTTCGTCCTCAATTTCGATTTCAGCAACACCGTCGTATTCTGCTAAAATAGCACAATCTTTTGGTTTACGACCTTCTAAAAGTTCTTCTACACGAGGCAAACCTTGAACGATGTCACCGGTTTTTTGTCTTTCGTATAGTAATGTCGCTAAAATATCACCTCTTAATACTAATGATTGAGCATCAACCTGTAATTGAGTACCAGGGCTGATTAAATATGGACGACCCATTCTAATTACAACACCTGATTTGTCAACAGAAACAACTTTACCAGATACAGGAGAAACATCTCCACCATCAGATAGAATTGAATCCATTTTTACAAATTGACCTTCTTTTACAGTAGCTTTGCCTTTTATAGCAACTGATTGTTCAAATTCTTCAGAATGTAATAACAATCTTCTGATATCACCTTCAGTTGTTTTAATTGATGCAACACCATTATTAATTGCCAAAACTTCTGTTTTTGCAACTGGAGTTTTTGGCTCAATAACAGCACCGTTTTCAACTAACAAAGCTGTTTGTAAAGATTGGTTCATCTTTGAATTACCTTCTAATTCACGACGAACAATCAAAGTTTCTAATACAACAATCTTTAATTGATTATCTTTATCAAGTTCTACCAAACCTTTAAGGTGTGATAAATATCCTTGCATTTGAAGAACTAAACTTGTTCTTGTTAATGCAGCACCGTCAAGGTTTCTAACTCTAGCACCGTCTTTGTATTGTAACTGAGTTACAGGAACGATATCAATCAATTCATCAGAAGTATTGAACTTGATAGAAACATTTTTAGGTTTGATATCAAGAACTTGAACTGGACGAACAAGGATTTGGATAGGTTTTTCATCTAAAGCTTCTTCGTCAAGACCCAATGTTGTATCAATTTCTTCATCTAAATCATCAATATCTAAATCATCAAAGTCAGATTCCATTATAGATACAATAGAAGTTTCTTTTGCTTTGATACCTTCTGCGATTACAGTACCTTTTGTAATAACGGCACCTTCATCAACTTTTAATTCATTGATGTTTGCTAATGAATGAACTTCACCAGGACGGATTGTAATTTCGTGGATTACATCATTGAATTCTTTGAATTCAACAATACCGTCTAAGTGACAGTAAACATCTTTCACAACTTCTGTACCGGCAGTAACGAAGGTTCCGTTTTCTACCATTTTCAAAGTTGCATCTTTGTTGATTTGATGAATTTCTTCAGGAATGAATACTACATTACCAGGAGTTGTAATGATTTGGTTATCATCAACTTCAACACCTAAGTATCTGATTTCACCTGAAGATTCAACTGAATATTCATCATCAACAAGCTCTGCAATAACCATACCGTTTTCAACAGTTGTATCTACAGGAGCTTTTACAATGTATTTTTCATCAGTTTCTTCAACTGTCCATAATTGTTCTTTCTTAGTTTGTTCGAAAGTAGCATTTGAAGGAATTAAGGATGCAATAACGATTGTCAATTCTTTACCTTGAACAATCTTTTTAATTTTTTGACCGTCAACTTTTACATCTTCGGTAACTAAATCAGCACCATAACGAACTTCACCACCATGTTCACAAATCATCATAGTTTCAGCAAGTTCTTCGCCTTCTTTAACTTTTTGACCGTCTTTAACTAAGATTTTTGAACCACCAGGAAGGTTATAAACATCGCCACCGATTACCCAAACAATACCTGATTTGTTTGCGATTCTTGAAATATTACCTTGACGGTCTTTCTTTTCGTCAACGATAAAGTCTTCAAAATATACTTCACCTGAAACATCAGATGTGATATCTTTTGTAGCTTTTTCTGTCAAACGAGAACCGTCACCTGATGATACAGGGTCGAACTCAGCAAGTTTGTAGCCTTTTTTAACTTCCATACCATCTGTAAAGTGGCAAATTGCACCTGCAGGAATATGGTATTTTTTGTTAAATTTAGCGCCTTTAACTTCTACATCACCTTCGAATATTGCAACATTTACAACATCACCGTGACGAGTTCTTAATTCTCTTGTTTTTAATTTAGAAGAAACTGTACCAGCTTCAATAGTTTCGACAGTCTTCATAGCACCAGCACCTTTGAATACACCACCGGTGTGGAATGTTCTCATTGTCAACTGTGTACCAGGTTCACCGATTGATTGAGCTGCGATAATACCGATTGCTTCACCAACATCAACAAGCTTTTGAGTTGTCATTGCCCAACCATAACATTTTTGGCAAACACCGTATTCAAGACTACAAGTCAAACCTGATCTTACTTTTAGTTCTTTCAAATCAAGGTGTGAAATTTTCTTGATATCGTTTCTGTCCATAGTTTTATTTTTTTCAACCAACAAAGTAGTTCCGTCAGTATCAAAAATATCTTCTGCAACAGTTCTACCCAATAATCTATCAATTAATGGAACAATTACATTATCACCGTCCATAATAGGTTTCATATTGATGTATTTATCACCACCACAATCAGTATCTCTGATTATAACATCTTGAGCTACATCAACCAAACGTCTTGTCAAATAACCTGAATCGGCTGTTTTCAACGCAGTATCAACAAGACCTTTACGAGCACCGTAAGATGAAATAATGTACTCAGTAACAGACAGACCTTCTTTAAAGTTTGATTTAATCGGCAAGTCGATGATTTGACCTTGTGCGTCAGCCATCAAACCACGCATACCAACTAATTGTGATACCTGTGATAAGTTACCTCTCGCACCAGAGAATGCCATCATATAAACAGGGTTTAATTTATCAAAGTTCTCTACTACTTGATCTGTTAATTTTGAAGTTGTTTCTGACCAAGTATCAATAACCTTTGTATATCTCTCAACTTCTGTAATTTCACCTTTTAAATATCTGTGTGTTGATTTTTCAATTTCTTCTTCAGCAGCTTTTAACAAATCTTTCTTTGTTGCAGGAACTGAAAGGTCTGCAATTGAAATAGTAACACCAGATTTAGTAGCATATTTATAACCTAAATTCTTCAAAGTATTTGCAAGTTCAGCAGTTTTAGCACCACCGTATTCCAAATAGATTTGAGAAAGAAGGTTTTTCAAGCCACCTTTATCCATCTGTTTATTAATAAACTCTGGAATTTGTTTTGTATGTGCGTATGTGTTTTCCATTTTCTATATTTCCCTTTAATATTATTTTAACTTAACCTACACAAGAGCTGAACGAACTGCTTCGTTGAAGATGATTCTACCTGCAGTTGTTTCAATTCTCTTACCATTTTCATCACGAACTATAATTTTGTCGTGAAGGTCAATAACTCCAACTTCT
>ERZ779681.135-NODE-135-length-29610-cov-2.27667_pt1 | contig 29610 bp, 23 predicted proteins | sample MGYA00511905_ERZ779681 | MGnify/ENA primary metagenome ERZ779681 (study PRJEB29588, sample SAMEA2144578) | human gut metagenome | biome: human gut; feature: human-associated habitat; material: faeces | place: Denmark | collected 2008/2010 ... | reverse complement strand
GCCATGGCAGTAGCCGGTCTGGTTTTGGCTTCCCGGTATTTTGGTTGTCCGGATTATTTGCAGGTAGCCCGGGAGGCAGCTTCCGGTTATTATGCAGATTTCGCATTGATTGGATTTATATCGGGAGGATGTGGAGACATCCTTCAAAATGCCGATTCGGAAACGGCGATTGCACTGACTACTTCGTTGGTGACCCTTTATGAAGCTACCGGTGAAGCCGTTTATCTGAAACAGGCACAGGATCTGGCCAATCTGTGTGCTACTTGGACCGTTTCTTTTGCTTACCGTTTGCCTGACAATACACCATTGGCTAAATTAGGGGCAAATCTGACGGGGGCTGTATGGGCGAGTACCCAGAACAAGCATGGAGCGCCTGGATTCTGTACACAGTCCGGTGATGCCCTGTTCAAGATTTACCGTGCTACGGGGAATACACGTTATGCCGATTTGCTCCGTGATGTGATTCATGCCCATGCGGAAGGTGTACAGCCGAACGGTAAGATTACGGAACGGCTGACTTATTGCGATGCGGATAGCCGTGGTTCCCGGGGTGACGGAGGAAAAACGGGATGGAATGAAACCAATGGAGCCATGATGGCGCTGGAAATTCCGGGAATTTATATACGGACCGACCTGTCGGAAGTGTATGTGTTTGATCATGTGACTGTTGAAATGATAAAGCAGAACAACCAAGAAATCCTGTTGAAGGTCTCAAATCCGACAGCTTATGATGCTGTTGTTACGGTATTTGCCGAGGACGGTGTACAGGCTGCACGTCCGTTGGGTGACAATGCTTTCCTGAACTGGAAGGATAAGATTAAGGTGAAAGCCGGCAAATCGGTGACTTACAAGGTCAGAAAGTAGATTGATGGAAAATAACTAATGGTTTAAATCTAAAAACATATTACATCATGAAAAACAAGATTGTAACTTATGGAATTCTGTTCTTCTGTAACCTGATTCCGTTACAGGCGAAAGATTATGATTATCCGTTTCAGGATCCTTCCTTACCAGTGGAAGAACGTGTAGAGGATTTGATTTCGCGTTTGACGCTTTCCGAGAAGGTACAGATGATGAAGCACCAGTCACCTGCCGTAGAACGTCTGGGGGTACCTGCCTACAATTGGTGGAACGAGGCACTGCACGGTGTGGCACGGACTTCGGAGAAAGTGACTGTTTTTCCTCAAGCTATCGGTATGGCTGCTACTTTCGATACGGAGGCGTTGGAAAAGGCGGCAGGTATGATCTCCGAAGAAGGGCGTGCCCTGTTCAATGAGGATGTACGTGAAGGGAAAACGGGAACTATATACCGGGGATTGACCTACTGGACTCCCAATGTTAACATCTTCCGGGACCCCCGTTGGGGACGTGGACAGGAGACCTATGGTGAAGACCCGTATCTGACCGCCAAAATGGGCAGCGCGATGGTCCGTGGTCTGGAGGGCGATGACCCGGTTTACCTGAAGGCCGTGGCTTGTGCAAAGCATTACGCCGTACACAGCGGACCTGAACACAACAGACATTCGTTTAACGCCGAGGTCGATGCCTATGATTTGTGGGATACCTATCTGCCCGCATTCAGGGAGTTGGTAGTCAAGGCAAAGGTACATGGTGTCATGTGTGCCTATAACCGTCTGGACGGACAGCCGTGCTGCGGGAACAATGAGATTTTACAGAATATATTACGTTATCAGTGGAAATTCGATGGTTATGTCACTTCCGACTGTGGAGCCATCAATGACTTTGCCCATAACCACAAGACACATGCGGATGACATGCTGGCCGTCAGCGATGCTGTGCTGAATGGTACGGACCTGGAATGTGGAAATCTGTATCAGTTGTTGGAACAGGGAGTGAACAAGGGGTATCTTTCGGAGAAGGACATTAATGTTTCCTTGAAACGGTTGTTCACGATTCTCTTCAAGATAGGACTGTTTGATGGGGGAGATATGAGCCGTAATCCTTATTTCTCGATAGGCAGGGAGGTACTGGAATGCCCGGCGCACAAGGCACAGGCTTATGAAATGGCTTGCAAGTCGATGGTCCTGCTGAAGAATGAGAAGAATACCTTGCCTTTGGACCTGAAGAAGCTGAAAAGGATAGCCCTGATAGGTCCCAATGCGGATGACCCGCAGACATTGCTGGCGAACTATTACGGAACACCCAGTGAGATCATCACTCCGCTCAAGAGCCTGCAAAGAAGGCTGGAAGGGAAGGTCGAAATCGATTATATGAAAGGGGTGGACCATGTTAAGAAACTGGATGACGGACCTTCATTCCAGGAAATTGCTGATCGTGCTAAACAATCGGATGTCATTGTATTTGTTTCTGGAATCAATGCGAATTATGAAGGTGAGGCAGGTGATGCCGGTGCGGGTGGTTTTGCCGGCTTTGCCAGTGGTGACCGTACTACTTTGCAATTGCCACAGGTACAGCTGGATTTGTTGAAAGAATTGAAAAAGACAGGACGTCCGTTGATTATTGTCAATATGTCCGGTTCTGTAATGAGTTTCGAATGGGAAAGTCAACATGCCGATGCGATTATCCAGGCCTGGTATGGAGGACAGTCGGCCGGAGATGCCATTACTGATGTCTTGTTGGGTATTTATAATCCTTCCGGACGGATGCCTCTGACCACATATATGAAAGATGAAGATCTGCCTGCTATGGAAGATTATTCCATGTCTAACAGAACTTACCGTTATTTCAGAGGGCAGGTACGTTATCCATTCGGGTATGGTTTGAGTTATACGAGTTTCAAGTACGAAGTATGCCCAGCCGATACGGTGGTTGAAACAGGAAAGCCGATTACATACAGCGTAAAGGTTACAAACACAGGAAAACGGGACGGGGATGAAGTGGTCCAGTTATATGTTTCACATTCGAAACAGGGAACGACAGAACGTATGCCTTTGTGTGCCTTGAAAGGTTTCAAGCGGATTTCCTTGAAAAAAGGGGAGAGTAAGATTGTTTCTTTTGTGCTTTCACCGGAAGACTTGGCTTTAGTGGCTTCGAGTGGTATTTTACGAGAAAAAGCTGGTAAAGCTGATATATACATTGGTGGTGGTCAACCTCAGCAATCACAAGGTGTTTTTTATCCTTTATGTATAAAAGGTGATGTCTTTCAAATTAACTAATCACTGAAAATATGAAGCAGAATCATAAACTTAGTTGGTTATCAGGAACTGTTTTGATGTTCTTATGCTCTTGCTGTATGGAACAGCCTATCGAGACTCGTATCAAAACGCATCCGACAACGTTCTGTAATCCGTTGAACTTGGATTATCGTTTCATGAAGATTGATGGTGGTGAAGGAATTAGAAAAGCTGCCGATCCGGTGGTAGTCCGATATAAAGACAATTATATCCTGTTTGCATCCAAGTCTTCCGGATATTGGTGTTCTTCAGATTTCAGTTCGTGGAAACATGTCATTATTCCTGATTCTGTGTTGCCGATAGAAGATTATGCTCCGGGTGTTTTTGTACATGATGATTATGTATATTACGTAGGGTCTACTCATGGAAAAGGAATGCTTTATCGATCAAACAAACCGGAACAGGGACAATGGGAAAAAGTTAAGGAAATATGGTCATATTGGGACCCGGCTTTTTATGTAGAAGGAGACAGACTGTATTTGTATTATGGATGTTCACCTACAGATCCTATTTATGTGTCGGTTTTGAATCTGAACACATTGGAGGAGGAGGGAAAGCCTCAACCTTGTTTGAATAGCGATATGCAGATACATGGATGGGAACGTCCTGGTGAACATAACGAATTGTCTAGAAGACCTTATATAGAAGGCTCCTGGATGACGGAACATGACGGCAAGTATTATTTGCAATATGCTGCGCCTGGAACAGAATGGAAAACTTATGCGGATGGAGCATATGTGGCTGATACACCGGTCGGACCTTTTACTTATGTTGCCAATAATCCGGTTTCTTATAAACCGGGTGGTTTTATTGGAGGTGCAGGACATGGGTGTATTTTTCAGGTTGGAAACAATTATTGGAAAGCGGCTACCAACTCCATATCGGTGCGGCACATGTTTGAACGGCGTCTGTCATTTTTCCCCACCTGTTTTGATGCGGATGGCTATCTGTATTCTGATACTTCTTTTGGAGATTATCCGATGTATTTACCGTCTGAGGATGGAGAAAAAGGACGTCCGGATTGGATGCTGTTATCGTTCCGTAAACCGGTCAGCGCTTCTTCGGTGAAAGAAAATTTCCTGGTAGAGAATATAGTTGATGAAGATGCCCGTACAGCTTGGGTAGCCGCTTCTAATCAGGACGAATGGGTACAGGTTGATTTACAGAATTCCTGTCAGATACATGCCATACAGATAAATTACGATGAGTATGGTGCCAGCCAGAAAGGTTTTGTCCCTGATGTCTATCAAGGATATGTACTCAGTGCATCCAGAAACGGTAAAGACTGGTATGTCATAGCAGATAAAAGCGAAAAAAAGACAGATACTCCTCATGATTACATTGAATTTGAAATTCCTTTTGATGCCCGTTTCATCAAATGGGAAAATAAGGCTTATACGGTTTCTTCGAATGTTTCGTTGCGTGAAATACGTATTTTCGGAAAAGGATATGGAAATAAACCGGATGCTATACAAGTGCTTAATGTAGAGCGGAATGCTGTAGATGCCTGTAAATGTTGTCTTTCATGGAATCCCGTTAATGGTGCGGACGGCTATATTATTCGTTATGGTATATCTCCAGACAAGTTATATAATAGTATTCAAGTGCTGAACGATTCTGCGCGTTTGGAACTTAGTAGCTTGGATGCAAATCGGAACTATTATTTTTCGATAGCAGCATTCAATGAAAACGGAATAGGCCCGTCTCTGGTAAGTTTAGGTAATCATTAAAAAAGGGAAGCTATGAGATGGAAAACTTTTTTTTCGTTATTATTCCTTTGTTTGCTGACTTTTAATGTGGATGGACAATCAACTCTCAGATTAATGAGCTATAATATTCGTCATGGGGCCGGACTGGATGAACGGTTGGATTTTGACCGTATTGCAGAAGTCATTAATCGGGAACATCCGGATGTTGTAGCTCTTCAAGAAGTGGATAGTGTTACCCAACGGATAGGAGGACGAGACCTTCTTGGCGAATTAGGGCAATCAACGGGAATGTATCATCTATATGCACCGGCTATTTCTTTTGACGGAGGAAAGTATGGTATCGGTCTGCTGTGCCGTAGGAAACCGTTGTCGTTCCGTACGGTACCTTTACCTGGAAGGGAGGAACCCCGTGTATTGTTGCTGGCGGAATTCGAGGGGTATATTTTCTGCTGTACGCATCTGTCGTTGACGGAAGAGGACCAGCTGACATCTGTCGAAAGAATCGGGGCGCTGCTGGAAGGAGAGAAGAAGCCGGTTTTCCTGGCGGGTGACCTGAATGCAGAACCCGATTCACCTACGATGAAGGCCTTACAGAAAAAGTTTGTGATACTGACCGGAGGAAAGGAAATGACCATTCCGGCCGATAATCCCCAATCCTGTATCGATTACATTTTGGGCTATATGGCGAACGGTTCCCGTTACCAGGTAACGACGAATTATGTGGTCAATGAACCTGTTGCTTCCGACCATCGTCCGGTCTTTGTCAATGTATCAGTTGCGGGGACACATCCGGAACAGGACCTGTCATGGGATGAACTGCAGAAGGAATACCAGTTCCCGGAGTGGTATACTGAAGCTCGTTTTGGTATTTGGGCGACAATCGGACCACAATCTGTACCGCGTCTGGGAGGTGGATGGTATGCTCGTCACATGTTTATGCAAGATGTCGGTTTACAGACGTTTGGTAGGAATGCTTATGCTTATCATTTGAAAGTATTCGGACCACAATCTCAGAAAGGATATACGGAAGTAATTCATCAGTGGAAGGCAGAACGGTTGAATACGGATAGTCTGGTTGCGTATTTCAAGTCATTGGGAGCCAGATATCTTGTCGTTCATGCAAACCATCACGATCATTTTGATAATTTTGCTTCGACATACCATCCTTGGAACTCCGTAAATATGGGTCCTCATAAGGATATTGTAGGATTGTTTGAACAGTCTGCCCGTAAATATGGATTACCGTTCGGAGTCAGTTCACACGATGACCGTTTCCTGAATTGGTGGTTACCTGCTTTTGGTGCAGATACATCAGGGCCTTATAAAGGGATTCCATACGAAGGACGTATGACGAAAGCCGACGGTAATGGAAAATGGTGGGAAGGATATGATCCGGCTCAACTGTATGGACTTCCACCGGAACAGCGGACGCAGGAGTATGAACGGAAGATAAAGGAAAACTATTTACTTCGGCAACAGGAACTGGTGACCAAGTATAAAGTCGATTTATTATGGGTGGACGGCTACGGTTTCCCTTACGGGGATTATGGAAAGGAAGTGTTCCGTACGTTGTTCAACAATAGCCTGAAGCAGTATGGAAGAATCAATGCGGTGGGTATTGCTAAAGTAGATAAGGAGCCGATGTTGGTACGTGACATCGAGGCCGGTGTTGCCGATACCATTCTGCCTTATCCGTGGGATGGTATCTTTACCTTCACCCATTGGTTCTACAAGGAAGATGACCCGCTGATGCACAATGCCCGTACGGTTATCGAACTGTTGAGTGACATTGTCAGCAAGAACGGGAACATGCTCTTGAACGTGGAACTGAAGGCTGACGGAACGATTGCTCCCGAACACAAAAAGATTCTGGATGAAGTGGGGCAGTGGGTCCGGATCAATTCAAAGGCAATTTATGGAAGCAGACCCTGGACGGTTTACGGTGATAACCTCAATTCCTGTTTACGGAATGTTGAGCGGCACATAGTCAATGCGGATGCCGGACAGGTGCTGGAAGAAGCCCAGAAGGAGAACTTCAATGCCCGGACGGTGAATAGTACTCCTTATGGTCCTGATGAAGTTCGTTTTACTGTTTGTGGCAGTAAATTGTATGTTATAGTTTTAAATCCTGAATCAGGTACAATTAGAGTGCCGGTTTTAGGATTCGGTTCTTCTGAACATCCCGGCAAGATCAGTTCGGTTCGGATGTTAGGAAGTCAACAAAATATTTCTTTTTCTCAGAGTGAAGATAATTTGTCGATGGATATACCAGATGAAAGGCCTACATCCTATGCAGTAGTATTTGAAGTTGATGGCGCTATCAATTGAAATTGAGTAATACATGTTTTTATTAGTATAGAACCGGATTTCTGTTTGTTGGAGGAAATCCGGTTCTTCTGTTTTAACTCATTTCTTGAACTTTCTTTTATCTTTCTGTCTAAATTCACACATTTAATGATTTGTTTTCGCTGGATTTTTCTAATTTCGCAAAAACATAGGCAAGTATATTTACTCTGTCAGAATCAAATACATACTATTGAATTGCTATGAAAAATTTATTTGTGTCATTGGGGGTCGTATCCTTTTTGATGGCTTGTACCCCTACGGAGAAACAGTCGAAAATTCGTTCGTTTTCGGTAGACGAACTGGCTGTTGCAGTCACTCCGCAAGAAAATCGGGAGTATTCGTATACAGACAAGAAGGCAGGTTTCTGGTACGGAAGGACGCATCAGGATGAACCTGTAGACTGGTATGCCGGATGGAATCTGGCCAAGAAACGTATTTTTTCGGATTATATCTTATCAGTTGATGGGAAGCGTCTGGTACGTCAGGAAGCTGAGGTTACGGTGTTACCTGATTGTCTGACCCGTTGTTGGAAAAATGCCAAGGAACAGCTGCAACTGGTAGATAATTACGAATTGTTGTGTATCCGTCTGTCCGATATACAAGGTGACAGTATCTCTTTTGCATTGAATGAAACCTTGTTGAAGAATCCCACCAAACAAATTGAAGCACTTTGTTATACTCCGATAGAAGCGGAAGAAAGGGTATTGAAGATAGTTCCTTTGGTAGCTCAGAGGGTGACATTTGATGGGAATACAATGAAAGTTCCTAAATCGGCGGAAGGTTTCCTGGTTACTTGTGGTACGGAAGCTCATTGTGATTCGTTGGTCACTCTTTTCCGGAATCAGGGAAATGAATTACTGGCGGCACGTAAAGCGCGGATGAACAGTTTGATTCAGGTGAACAATCCGCTACATACTAATCTGCCTGAACTGGACAAGGCATTGGCTTGGATTACTTTGACAATGGATGAACTGATAACGGAACAGCAGGGAAAAGGTATTTATGCTGGTTTGCCTTGGTTCAACGAATATTGGGGACGGGATATGTTTATCGCCATGCCGGGAGCTACGTTGGTGACAGGACAGTTTGATTATACTAAAGAGATATTGAAGGATTTTGCCAAACTGCAGGATACGGATACTACATCGGTTACATGTGGGCGTGTACCGAATCGGGCTAATTTGGAAGGGATTCTGTATAACACAACCGATGGTACTCCGCGTTATGTAATGGAAGCTGAAGAGTTGTTGAAATATTCCGGTGACCAGAGTTTTTTGAAAGATATTTATCCTTCTGTGGTACTCAGTATTGACCAAAGTATCCGTCACCACATTGATGATAAAGGGTATCTGTTGCACGAAGATGCAGATACCTGGATGGATGTGAAACGGAACGGTATACCGGGGTCTCCACGTGGCAATCGAGCAAATGATATTCAGTTTCTGTGGCATAGTCAGCTGGTATCAGGTGTACATCTGGCTGAACTGATGGGCGACAAGGTACATGCGGAAGCCTGGCAGGCAGTAGCAGATAAATTGGCCCAGAATTTTGAACAGGATTATTGTAACAAAGATAGTATTCTGATATATGACCATTTGAATTCCGATGGCACTCCTGATTGGCAATATAGGCCCAATCAGCTTTATTGTTTTGAACTGATAAAGGATGATGCTTTTAAACAAAAGGTGACTCGTCGGGTATGGGAAGAACTGGTTTATCCATGGGGAGTCTCTTCATTGGCCCAGTGGGACCTGCAATTCCATCCGCAACACGAGAACTGGCATTATTACCATAAGGATGATGCCTATCACAACGGAACGGTATGGTTGTGGAACAATGGTATCGCTATGCAGCGTATGATAGAATACGGACAGCAGGAAACGGCCTGGAAACTTTTCTGTAACATGAACCGACAGGCTTTGCATGAAGGGGCTGTAGGTAGTTTGAGTGAAAATGCTGATGCCCATCCGCGTGAAGGAGCTAAATGGGCAGGACGCTCGGGTACTTTCCTGCAGGCATGGAGCAATTCGGAACAACTTCGTGTATGGTATCAGTATTTCTTGGGTATTCGTCCGGATATGATGAAGCGGGTTATTACGGTAGAACCGAAACTTCCTGCTGAAATCACAGAATTGGAGACTTCTGTCAAGATAGGTAAGGGAACACTTTATTATACCTATAAAGATGGTAAATTCAATGTGAAGCTGCTAGGCGATGAGGCTGAAGTAAAACTGATTCTTCCGGAGAGACCGGTAGCGATGAATCCGGTATTCGATGGAGTGGATTTCTGCCAGCCACGTCCGTTGGCACATTATCCATGTTTCGACACCTATCACAAAGAAGCATTGACATATTGATTATCGATAGAGAAAGACATATCCGATAGGATATATAAAGATTCCGGCCTTAATTTTGAGGCGGGGGGTTTTTTTTTTTCTTTTTGTTATCTTTTTCTTTTGGACGGCCAAAAGAAAAAGTAGAAGACATCCGAAAGAATATTCTCAGTGTATATATAAAAAGGTGATTGTCCCATTACAGAAACAACCACCTTTTTTCTCTATGTATGCGTGTAATATCTTTATCCGATATTCTTCACTTTAATCAGGTATTCAGCAATCTGAACGGCATTCAATGCGGCACCCTTCTTGATCTGGTCACCTACAATCCAGAATGTCAGTCCGTTTTCATTTGCCAGATCCTTGCGGATACGTCCTACATATACAGGATCCTTACCAGCCAGGAACAGCGGCATCGGATATTCTTTCTTTTCGGGGTTATCCATCAGTACCAGTCCTTCGCCGTGAGCAAAAGCTTCGCGGGCTTCTTCTACCGATACCGGACGTTCTGTTTCAATCCAGATACTTTCTGAGTGAGAACGGAGAGCCGGAACACGTACACAAGTAGCACTTACCTGTACATCTGAGTGCATGATTTTACGTGTTTCGTTGTACATCTTCATTTCTTCCTTGGTATAACCGTTTTCAGTAAAGACATCAATCTGAGGAATCAGGTTGAATGCTAGCTGGTAAGCAAATTTTTCTACAGTTACAGGTTCGCCAGCCAATACCTGCCGATATTGTTCGTAAAGTTCATCCATTGCCGCTGCACCGGCACCGCTGGCAGCCTGGTAAGTAGATACATGTACACGCTTGATATGAGTCAGGTTTTCGATAGCTTTCAAAGCGACTACCATCTGGATGGTTGTACAGTTCGGATTGGCGATGATACCGCGTGGACGGTTTAATGCATCGTCTGGATTCACTTCTGGAACCACCAAAGGAATGTCTGCGTCCATACGGAATGCACTGGAGTTGTCAATCATCACGGCTCCATACTTCGTGATGGTTTCAGCAAATTCTTTGGAAGTGCCTGCACCCGCTGAAGTAAAGGCGATATCTACACCTTTAAAGTCATCATTGTGCTGCAGAAGTTTGACTTCAATTTCCTTGCCGCGGAAGGTGTATTTTCGGCCTGCACTACGTGAAGAACCAAACAACACTAATTCGTCAATCGGGAAATTTCTTTCGTCGAGCACACGCAAGAACTCTTGTCCTACTGCTCCGCTCGCACCAACAATTGCTACTTTCATTTTCTTTTTACTTTTATACGTGTTATTAATGATTGATCGGATTGGGTTACATTCCTTTTGTCCGACTTTCCAATTGGCTGCAAAAATAAAACATTCTCAGATAATAATCAGTAAAACTGAAAGATTTTTCATAATTTTGTATTAGAAATGAATAGTGATAGCCCTTTTATGAAAGAAATGCTCGATTGGATAGATATGAATATCCATTTTCCCATTACAGATCCTACGTGGATTTTTTTTCTGGTGCTGGTAATTATCCTGTTCGCACCCATTGTGTTAGAACGTCTACGTATACCGCATATCATCGGTATGATTCTGGCTGGAGTGGTTATTGGTGAACATGGTTTTAATATTCTGGCGCGCGACAGTAGCTTTGAGCTCTTCGGTAAAGTCGGGTTATATTATATCATGTTTCTGGCCGGATTGGAAATGAACATGGAGGATTTTAAAAGTATCCGTGTAAAGGCTACTGTACTGGGATTGTTGGCTTTTGTCTTTCCATTAGGTATCGGTATTTGGACTAATCTGCATATATTGGGGTATGGCCTTATTACGTCAGTACTGCTTGCCAGTATGTATGCCTCTCATACGTTGATTGCTTATCCTATTGTTATCCGTTATGGTATTAACAGACAGCGTGCTGTAAGTATAGCTGTGGGAGGTACCGCTGTGACAGATACGTTGACACTGTTGGTGTTAGCAGTGGTAGGAGGAATGTTTAAGGGAGATACGTCGGGAATGTTTTGGGTATGGCTGGTATTAAAGGTCATAGTACTGAGTATGATTATCATGTATACTTTCCCGCGAATCGGACGTTGGTTTTTCCGTCGTTACAGTGATAATGTAGTACAATATATCTTTGTAATGGCGATGGTTTTCTTGGGAGCAGGACTGATGGAAATGGTAGGTATGGAAGGAATTTTAGGGGCTTTCCTTGCCGGATTGGTGCTGAACAGACTGATTCCTCATGTTTCTCCTCTGATGAGTCATCTGGAGTTTGTTGGCAATGCGCTGTTTATCCCTTATTTCCTTATCGGGGTAGGTATGCTCATCAATGTGAATGTTCTTTTCGGTCATATTGATTCGTTGAAGGTGGCTGGAGTCATGATTATCGTAGCGCTGGTGGGCAAATGGATTGCCTCGTGGCTGACACAGAAGATATACCGCATGAAGGCAGTAGAAAGGGAACTGATGTTCGGTTTGAGCAATGCACAGGCTGCGGCTACTTTGGCGGCGGTATTGGTGGGATATAACATTATTCTGCCTGATGGTGAACGCTTGCTGAATGAAGATGTGTTGAACGGTACCATTCTGCTTATTCTGGTAACTTGTGTTGTCAGTTCGTTCATTACGGAACATGCGGCCAAGCAGATTGTGACTGATGAAGCAGAGCTGGATGAAGGAAAAGCGAATGAGAAGGAACGTTTCCTGATTCCACTTTCTAATCCAGATACATTAGAAGACCTGATTTCGTTGGGATTGGTAGTACGTAATCCGAAACAGTTGGATAATCTGGTAGCACTGAATGTGATAAATGACAGCAACGACTCTGTACGTTTAGAGATGCGGGGGCGTCGGAATCTGGAACGGGCCGCGCAGATAGCAGCATCTGTGAATGTACCCATGCGTACGGTGAGTCGTTTCGACCTGAATATCGCTACGGGTATTCTTCATGCGGCTAAAGAATATGATGTGACTGGAATTATTATCGGTTTGCATCGGAAGACTAATATTGTGGATTCGTTTTTTGGAAATCTGGCAGAAAATCTGTTGAAGAAATATTATCAGCAAGTGATGATTGCACGTTTTCAGATGCCGGTAAATACCTTGCGCCGGATTTTGGTGGCAGTACCTCCTAAAGCGGAATATGAGCATGGCTTTGTGAAATGGGTTTCGCATCTGTGTCGTATGAGTGGTGAACTGGGTTGTCGTCTGCATTTCTTTGCACATCCGCAAACATTGGGATATCTGAAAGGATGCATCCGTAAATTGCATAAAGAGGTTTTGGCCGAATATCAGGAACTGGAAGATTGGGAAGATTTGCTTATCATTACAGGGCAGGTAAATTTTGACCATTTGCTCGTGATCGTCAGTTCAAGAAGAGGGTCTATCTCGTATGACTCTGCTTTCGAACGTTTGCCGGGACAGATCTCAAAATATTTCAATACTTGCAGTATCATGGTGCTTTATCCGGACCAGATGGGTGACCCGAACGAGCAACTGACTTTTTCTGACCCGCATGGATATGCAGAGAGTCAACTGTATGATAAAGTGCGTAACCGGCTTTATAAATGGTTCAAGAAGGAGGCCTAGTTCCAAAGTCTCAAAAATATTTTTTGTATATAGAACAAATGAGTGAAATGAACCCGGCCTGGCAGCAGCGTACCGCTTTGCTGTTGGGCGAAGAAAAAATGAAACGTCTGCGCCAGTCACATGTGTTGATAGTAGGACTGGGTGGCGTGGGCGCATATGCGGCAGAAATGATTTGTCGGGCTGGTGTCGGCCGGATGACAATAGTAGATGCCGATACGGTACAGCCGAGTAACATCAACCGTCAGGTGCCGGCCAATCGGACGTCCGAAAGCGGAAGTGTTGGCGGAACGTTTCCGCGACATTAATCCAGAACTGGAATTGACAGTACTTACTGTTTATCTGAAGGATGAGGCTATTCCAGAACTGTTGGATGCAGCTCATTATGATTTCATAGTAGATGCTATCGATACGGTTGCTCCAAAATGTTATCTGATTTATCATGCCTTACAGCGTGGACTGAAGATAGTAAGTAGCATGGGAGCTGGAGCCAAGCGGGATATTACACAGATACGTTTTGCCGACTTGTGGGAGACCTATCACTGTGGGTTGAGTAAGGCGGTACGTAAACGCCTGCAGAAGATGGGAATGAAACGTAAATTGCCGGTAGTGTTCAGTACAGAACAGGCTGACGAACGGGCGGTTATTCTTATCGATAATGAACAGAATAAGAAATCAACGGCGGGAACTGTCAGTTATATGCCTGCCGTATTCGGCTGCTATTTGGCCGAGTATGTCATTCGTAAATTGTAAGTAACTATGATTCAACTGGAAGGTATTACCAAAAGTTTCGGTTCGTTACAGGTCTTGAAAGGTATTGATCTGACGATAGAAAAAGGTGAAGTGGTAAGTATTGTGGGACCTAGTGGGGCAGGAAAGACTACCTTGCTTCAGATTATGGGGACATTAGACAAGCCGGATGACGGACGGATTGTGATAGAAGGTACGGAAGTGAACCGTTTGCGGGAAAAAGACTTATCGGCTTTCCGTAATAAGAATATAGGTTTTGTATTTCAGTTCCATCAGCTGTTACCAGAGTTTACAGCTTTGGAGAATGTGATGATTCCGGCATTGATTCAGGGTGTTTCTGCGGGTGAGGCACGCAGACGGTCATTGGAAATGCTGGAGTTTCTTGGCTTGAAAGACCGTTCAGGACATAAACCTGCAGAGTTGTCGGGGGGCGAAAAACAGCGGGTAGCGGTAGCGCGGGCTCTTATTAACCGGCCGGCTGTGGTGTTGGCTGATGAGCCTTCAGGTAGTCTCGATACCCGTAATAAGGAAGAACTTCATCGTTTGTTCTTTGACTTGCGTGACCGTTTGGGACAAACTTTCGTTATTGTGACACATGATGAGGGGTTGGCGCAGCAGACAGACCGCACGATTCATATTGTAGACGGAAAAATTGTTTGTCCGGAAACAGAAGAACTTTTAGTGGAGGAAAATTCACAGGAAGAGAGTGTTGTTTAAAAGACTATTTGGGGGAACAGTACATCGTTTTCAGTGTATATTCTGCTGGATATTGAGTTTGTTCTAATTAATAGGAAGGGGTCCCCGCTGTATAGAACGGGTACCCCTTTATGCTTCTTATACCGATGGATTATCAGAACTGTAAAGTAACCAACTGAGGGTTGTGGTCAGAAAGTACACCCTTTCCGTCAGGATTTTCTTTCGGAATCCAGCTTCGGGTAACTTTTATTTGTGGAGTGACAAATATGAAGTCTATTTTTTCCCGTTCGTTCATCGGGACTTTCTCAAAGTCATGGAATGTATAGGACACTCCTTCTTTTACATCAGCTGTCTTGTAGGCATCTTTCAGAACGAAGTCATTGGTCGTAAGTGTCTGATAGGCTTCTGATTTATCGTTTACATTGAAATCACCGGTCAGTACAGCAGGACGGTTTCCTACAATATCCTGAATGCGTTTGATGATCAATAAGGCTCCTTTCCGACGGGCTTCGACTCCTACATGGTCCATGTGAGTATTGACGGCCAGGAAGATTTTTCCGGTACTTTTATCTTCCAGTTTTGCCCATGTAGCAATTCGGGTACAGGCACCGTCCCAACCGATGAATCCCACACTGTCCGGATATTGAGACAACCAGAATGTATTACTGTCCAATAATTTGAAACGGTCTTTACGGTAAAAGATAGGAGCATATTCTCCTTTTTGCTTACCGTCTTCCCGACCGATACCAACTTCTGCATATTCAGGTAATCGTGTTTTCAGGTCTTCCAATTGATTGTGTAAGACTTCCTGCATTCCTACGATGTCCAGTTTTTCCCGTTGGATAAATTCGGCTACCCGGTCTTTCCGGAATTTCCAGTTGTTTTCTTTGTCATCCGGATTATCATAACGAATGTTAAAAGTTGCCCAATTTACGGTGATAGATTGTTGAGACGTTTGCGCAGAAGCACTTCCATAAATACCAACTCCAAGTAAAACAGCTAGTATCCAGTTCTTTACGTTTTTCATGGATGAATGTTGTTTAAGTGGTTTATATAATTAAGGGTAAAGGTAGAGATTTTCGGTTAACTATGGAAGAAAAAGAGAGCCATTTTGTATCTTTACACCGTATAATCATTAAAAAGAAAAATATGAGTCATATACAATTAGGACGGTATAACCAGTTGGAGGTTGTGAAAGAAGTAGATTTTGGCATGTATCTGGATGGAGGAGATGACGGTGAGATTCTGTTGCCGAAGCGTTATGTGCCGGAAGGCTGCAAACCGGGCGATATGTTGAATGTGTTCATTTATCTTGATATGGATGAACGTCTGGTAGCAACTACTTTACATCCTTATGCGCAGGTCGGGGAGTTTGCTTACCTGGAAGTTGCCTGGGTTAACGAGTTTGGAGCTTTCCTGAACTGGGGATTGATGAAGGACCTGTTTGTTCCTTTCCGCGAACAGAAGATGAAGATGCAGAAGGGACGCCGCTATCTGGTGTATGTGCATTTGGATGATGAAAGTTACCGCATTATGGCCTCGGCCAAGGTAGAACATTTTCTGGAAAAGGAAGGAGCGGATTATCGGAAAGGTGAACAGGTGAAGGTACTGGTATGGCAACGTACAGAATTAGGATTTAAAGTGATTGTAGAGAACCGGTATTACGGTATGCTGTATCATAATGAGATTTTCCAGACTTTAGAACCTGGTATGGAATTGGAAGCTTATGTAAAACAAGTGCGTGAAGACGGAAAGATAGATTTGGAACTACAGCCTGACGGACGGAAGAAAGTGAAGGATTTTGTGGATATCCTGTTGGATTATATACATGAGAATCAAGGGTACATCCCAATGACCGACAAGACAGATGCGACGGTTATTTATAATACATTCGGAGTCAGCAAAAAGACATTCAAGAAAGCCGTAGGTGACTTGTACAAGAAACGGTTGATCGTATTGGAGGATAATGGAATCCGACTGGTGTAATTCCCTATCAGAAATAGGAAAGTCCCTATCAAAGGATGGGAAGTTTCTGTTGCAGGAGGATTTTTATCCTCCTATTTTTGTATCGTGAAAAGAGGAGAATTCACTTCCCTAATCTGTTAAAACCGTGGAAATATGAGTAAAAGAAATTTGATTGTATGGCTGATGATGGGGCTTTGCTGGATGGTACTTCCGGCTAAGGCTTCCGGTTTGGGGGATATTCGGGTGCATGCCCGCTTCTTGACCGACCGTATGGCTTTCGAACTGAATCTGAACCAATATCAGTACGATGACCTGTATGAGGTGAATTTTGATTTTCTGTGTGGAATCGATCCATACATCAACGATTTGGCTTATTCCCGGGCAGCGGCAATGGATGCTTATTACCGTTACCTGGATGAACGGAACGACGACCTTCGTTGGATTTTATCGAGTGCGGAATACTTGCGTTTTATGGCCATAGATTATTTTTTCCGGCCGATTTATGCGGTAAACCATTGTTGTTATTTGCGTGTATATCAGATTTATCCGAATCGGACATTTTTTTATTTCGGTCGTCCGCGACATTATCTGACGTATCGGGGCGCACATAGTCGGTTCCATTGTGGTGGAAGAAGTTATTATCGTGAACATTTCAGTCGACGTTATACTCATGCTGTGTATAAAGGGCATTTTCACTCTCGTCCAGATTTCCGGAAACATGACTTCGGACCGAGTGCCCGTCCCGGTGTACGGCCAGGTGGACTTCCACCGACGAAACCAGGTGGGCCTGGGTATCATTTTACACCGGTGAATCCGAAACCGGGCAATCGTCCGGGGGGGCCGGAGGCAAACCGTCCGGGAAATCGACCTGATAAGCCGGAAGTCAACCGTCCGTCGAACAGACCGGGAAATTCTGAACCTTCTGCCCGTCCGAACAGACCTGCTAATCGTCCACAGGCAGGGAATCGTCCGGAATCAGGTAGAAAACCAGAAACCGGGAAACGACCGGAAAGTAGCCGGAAACCGAATAATGGAAAACGTCCGGAAGCTACAATAGCTCGTCCGGTAAATAATCGGGTGACTCGTCCGGAGGCTACAAAGACTCGTCCGGCCAATAATCGGGTAGTCCGGCCGAGCAGTACGGATAACCGTAGAAATGTTTCCCGTTCTGGTTCTTATTCTCGTCCGTCAGAAACCGGGCGTTCCCAAGGTAGGGGAAATGTGCGACAGGTTGAGCGGAAGAATAATGAAGGTAATCGGAAACAAACTGACCGCCGCTTCTTGCGTGAAATGTAGTTTACTCGTATTTTTGTAACCGTTACCAATCTGTTCAGACAAATGAAATTGTGGGTAAAACGAGTTACAATCGGATTGGTCTCGTTGTTGCTGTTGGCAATAACGGGACTCTTTTTAGGGCGGGGGGCTCTACTCCGTCGGGTGACAGATCGAAGAATCGGACAATTGGAGCAACGTATGGATTTGCAGATAAGCTATGAAAAACTTCGGTTTGCTTCATTTTCAGAAATTGAGTTGACAGGGCTTTCTGTGATTCCTCCACAAAGAGATACATTGCTCCGCCTGGACCGGCTTCGTATACAAGTAGATATTCTGCCTTTGTTTCAGAAGAAAGTTTCTGTACGTCGGGTTTATACAGATGGCTTGAATGTGTCGTTTGTAAAAAAACACGGAATTTCCAATTATGACTGTTTGTTCCGTACCCGTAAAGGAAAGGAAAATGTTCAGGCAGGAAAGAAACAGTCGGATTATGCACAGGAAGTGAAACGTTTGGCCGATATCCTGTTTCGTTTGCTTCCTGAAAATGGAGAAATGCGTAATGTCCGGATTAGTGGACAAAGAGATTCGCTGGTTACTTTCTTCCATATACCTTTGATGAGGATTATCGAGAATCATTTTGAAGCCGATATTCAAGTAGCTGAAGGAAATCAGAAGGGGTGTTGGAATGCTTCGGGATTTCTGGAGCACGATCAGCGTCGGATGGAGGGAAAACTTTCTGGATGTCAACCTTCAGAACGTATTGTTCTGCCCTATATCGGCCCCCATTATCAGGCAACGGTAGCTTTTGATTCCATTACTTTTTCTTTGAAGGAACATGCTGGAATATCAGAACAACAGCTAGTAGAAGGTACTGCTTCTGTATCTGGGCTAGAAGTTTTCCATCAGGCGCTTTCTCCCGATACAATTTTATTGAATCGAGGTCAGTTGGATTATGCTGTGCGGGTAGAGAAGCAGGCTTTTGTGCTGGACAGCCTTTCTGAAGTCACGGTTAATGAACTTCAGTTTCATCCGTATGTAAGGTTGGAGAAGAAAGGACATTGGCATCTGACGGCCTCTGTCCATAAGGACTCTTTCCCTTCTTCACAACTGTTTGCTTCTCTTCCAACCGGTCTGTTCCATCATGTCCACGGTCTGCGTACAGTGGGTAATCTGAAGTATGATTTACAGGTGGATATTGACTGGAATTGCCTGGACAGTCTTCACTTTTCGTCTGATTTGGTTGGGCAAGGATTCAGAATCCTAGATTACGGTGATACCGGGCTGGCCCGTATGAATGAAGAATTCGAGTATACTGCCTATGAGCATGATATGCCTGTGCGTACTTTTGCTATCGGACCGTCCAATCCGAACTTTCGTCCGTTAGACCGGATTTCTCCGTTGCTGCAGATGGCTATTTTGCAGTCGGAGGATGGTGGATTCTTTTATCATCAGGGATTTTTGCCGGGTGCTATTCAGGAGGCATTGGCCTATGACCTGCAAGTGGGACGTTTTGCCCGTGGAGGTAGTACTATTTCCATGCAGTTGGTAAAGAATATTTTTCTGAATCGTCATAAGAATATTGCCCGAAAACTGGAGGAGGCATTGTTGGTTTGGCTTTTAGAAAATCAGCGGGTAACTTCAAAAGAGCGGATGTATGAAGTCTATCTGAATATTGTGGAATGGGGACCGTTGGTTTACGGTGCTTGTGAAGCTTCCCGTTTCTATTTTGATAAGGAACCTTCGGATCTGACGGTAAATGAGGCTATATTTCTGGCTTCCATCATTCCGAAGCCAAAACATTTCCGTTCGGTGTTCAATCCTGATGCCACACTGAAGGAAAATCAGTCCGGTTATTTCAAATTGTTGGCAAAACGTCTTTTGGCGAAAGGAGTAATTACGGCTGAACAGGCAGAAGCTGTAGCTCCGGTTATCGAAATAAAAGGACCTGCACGCAGGTATCTGATGCAGAATGAGGTAGAAGAATAGTGAACCTGACAGAAAGCGGAAGAACAGGCCTTTTCATTTTGAGGCCTGTTCTTATGTCCTTCTGATAAGGATGCTATAAAGTAAGCGGTTTACCTTGGTAGAAATCCAGAAGTTTTATACGAAATATGTAGTCATATTTGGCCTGAATCCGGTCTGAAACCGCTTTCATCCATGCAGTGCGCGATTCGTTATATTCTGTGGCATTAGCCTTACCCAAAGCATATTTCTCTTTTAACAGGGTAAATGAAGCTTGTGCAGCTTCATCGGCTGTCTGGCTGCTTTCGTATTGGGTAGAAGCATTTACCGCATTGTAGTAGGCTTGTTGGATTTCCTTGTACAGTGTTTTCTTGCTTTCTTCCAGTTGCCAGTTCAGCAAGGTTTCCTGTACGCGCGCACTACGTACCCGGTTGCGGGTACTGAAACGGTTGAAGATAGGAATGCTCAATGTCATGCCGATGTATTGGCTGAAGTTGTCTTTCAATTGCGATCCGAAACTGTTGTTGCCCATTCCGGACACTTTGTAATAATTGGTTCCGATACCTCCTCCGAAACTGAGTTGTGGATAATAAGCACTTTGGGCGATGCGTACACTTTTACCGGCTCCTTCTAACCGATATTGCGCAGCACGGATGACCGGCTTTATCTGTAAGGCTATGCTGTAGATTTCCGATGGAGATGTAAGTTGGTCGGATAGGGTAATAAAATCTACGTTTGGTATTTCAATCTGGAAGCCTTCCGGTGATGGAAGTTCCAGTAATTGACTTAAGTCCAACAGAGCCAGTTGGCAGTTGTTGTCAGCCTGTACAGCCGAAAGCTGGTCTTGGGCCAGACGGGATTTCGCTTCATAAAGTTCCGATTCTGATGCTTTCCCGTTGTCGAAATACGCCTGTTTCTGTGCTAGCAGTTCACCGCTTAATTTTACCTGTTCATGTGCTACCTTCGCCAGTTCCTGATTGAAGAGTACCTGCAGATAAGCCGAAGCTATCTGCACACTGATGTCGTCTTTAGCTTTTTCCAGATCTTCTGTAGCTGCTTTCAGATTCAGTTTCGCCAAAGCTATGTTATTGGGAATCTGCATGCCCGTGAACAGTGGTATAGAAGTGCTCAGACTGAAACTGGTATTTTGTGTATTGATGCTCTGGTAAGTGTTGTCGGCCTGTAGGCTTCGTCCGAAGTTGAATGAATACGATGTGCTACCGTTCAAGTTAGGCAGACGGCTCCATTTGGCTGTATTCAATTCGATTTCGTTCTGTTGTTTTGTCGCTTCCTGCTGTTTGATGGATATATTATGCTCGATGGCATAGCGGATGCATCGCTCCAAGTCCCAACTTTCTTGGGATGATACCGGTAATACAGTCATCCAGGCTGTTGCCAGCAAAATCTGTTTCAGTTTCATGGCTTATACCTCCTTCTTTAATCCACGGACTTGTTCATTAGCTTTCAGACCTCTTTTTATTTCGATTCTGATGCCGTCACTGATACCTGTAGTAACCTGTCGGCGGGTGAATTTCTGTACTGGAACACTGTCTGTCAGTACATATACAAAAGTAGAATCACCCTGGAATTCCAGTGCACTTTCCGGTATGCATAATACATTATCGGCCCGTTGCAGTTCCATTTCAGCGTTCGCACTATATCCTGAACGGATTGTTACATCTGACGGTACTTCGATGGCTGCCTTGATTTCAAACTGATTGGCTCCGTTGTTTTCTACGCTTTTGGGTGATATATATTCCAATACGGCATCGAAAGTCATGTTCTGTAGAGCACCTAAAGTTATTTTTACAGGAATGCCTTCATGGATACGTCCTACTTCTGTTTCGTCCACATTTCCACGGAAAATCAGGTCTCCCATGTCGGCTACGGTAGCAATGGTAGTTCCGTCATTGAATGTGTTGCTCATGATGACTGAGTTTCCCACCTTTATAGGTACGTCCAGTATCAGTCCATCAATGGTGGAACGGATAAGTGTACTGCTGAACGAAGCACTGTTCTTTGTAATCCCTTCTTTTACAATTTCCAGGTTGTCTTTGGCTGCCTGTAATTCTTCACGAGCCTGCTTGGCAGACAGCAGGGTCTTTTCATATTCTTCACTGCTTACCAACTTGCGTTTATAGAGCTCCTCCATTCGTTCCAAATCGGTTTCAGCCTGTTTCCCATTGATATTGGCCAGGCGTAACCGGCTTTCAGCTGAGTTTAACTGTCCCAATTCCGGTATTACCTTTACTTTGGCTATCACCTCACCGGCTTTCACTGTTTCTCCGGCTTCTTTATAGACTTCGGCGATGATACCTGAAATCTGTGGCTTGATTTGTACTTCGTCACGCGGTTCTATTTTTCCTGTCGCAACGGTAGTTTGTACCAAGGTATCTGTTTCTACAGGTGATACCTCGTAGACTGTTTCTTTGGGTTGCGATTTCTGATAAAGGAACACGAAAGTTCCTACGAAAATCAGGCCGATAAGTATCAGCACAGCTACTTTTACATACTTCTTCATAAGGCTACATGTTTTTGTTTTTGGATTTTTTTGAATCGTTTTTTATTTGGTTGTGTGTATTTATTCGTCACGGATAGCTTCTATCGGGCGGATGGCCATGGCCCGGTATGCCGGGAATAGTCCTGCCAGCAGCCCGAGTACAATGAGTAGGATATAAGCGCCTATCGCTTCCCAGAAACCTATCTGAAAACCTACCGGAGCGGCAGGGGTGGAAGTGACACTCTCCATGATATCCAACAGAAAGACTGCCAGCGAAATACCTGCCATGCCTGCGATAAGGGTCAATACGATGCTTTCTGAAAGAATCTGTTGCAGGATATCGTCAGGTTTGGCACCGATGGCCCGACGGATACCTATTTCTGTGGTCCGTTCTTTGACCGTTACCATCATAATATTGCTTACTCCGATTGCACCGGCCAGCAATGTACCCAGTCCTACCATCCATCCCAGAATACGGATACCCGAGAACAGATTGTCTACCATGGTAAACATAGCTTCAGCATTTACCTGAATAAGCGCCTGTCGGTCATCGGGATGGATGAGGTGTGCTTTCTTTACTACCTGAGCCACTTTCTTTTCTACTTCACTGATAGAATATCCTTTGCGGGCTGTATAGCATAGCAATTGGATTTTCTGGCCGAAGTTATAATTGTTCTGCATGGTACTGAAAGGGATGATGATGGAAGTTTCAGAACGTCCTTGGATAGAAATGTTCCCGTTAGCCATACTTACACCGATTACCCGGTAATAGATACCGTTTACCTCGATATAGCGGCCGCATGGGTTTTCTCCGCCCGGAAAGAGGGTCTCGTAAATACGTTTACCGATGATGCAGACCTTCCGTTGGTCACGGATGTCCATATCATTCAGGTAACGTCCCATGGTAATCTGTGGCTCTTCTATCTGTCCGTATTCGGGATACAGTCCTCTCAGTGTACCGGAAATCTTCTTGTCCTGATAAACAGCATTGATCCCCCATCGTGCCAGACTTGGAGTTACGATGTCTACTTCGTCTACATTACGGCGGATTCGTTCTACATCTTTGTTTTCCAGGTCCCAGTAGCGCCCTTGCTGAAAACCTTTATATGCCTTGCTGGTCTGATTGGTTCCCAAAAAACCTGAGTTGGTGGCAAATCCTTGAAACTGTTGCGATAGCTTGTCCTGCATGCCTCGGGCTCCCCCCATTAGGGCTATCAGCATAAATATGCCCCAGAAAATGCCGAAGGCTGTCAGCAGGCTTCGTGTCTTGTTGCGGGTGATGGTGACAAGGATTTCTTGCCACGTATCTAAATCGAATCTTTTCATAATCAGTCTGCTCTAAGTGCTTCGATAGGCCGGATGCGTACAGCTTTGCGTGCTGGAAAGAGTCCAGCCAGTGTTCCGGCAATGATTAAGGTTAGTGTAGCTTGTACAGCAATTCCCAGGTCGACGGTAGGGTTCTCAAAGAATGTCATCGAGAAGACTCCCATGTCCATGGTCTGTTTCCCGGCTACGATATTCATATATTCGGTTACGGCAATTCCTGCTACCATACCGATGTATCCGAAAAAGGTAGTAATGACTACGCTTTCGGAAATAATGAGCCATAGGATAGAGCTTGGCTTGGCCCCCAGAGCCTTGCGTATTCCAAATTCGTGGGTACGCTCACGGACAGTTATAAGCATGATGTTGCTTACTCCTACGATACCGCTCAGTAGTGTGAAGATACCGATAACCCAAATGGCTATATGTAGAATTTCATTGCCTGCTTGTTGCTGTAGGTATTGTGTGAAACGGTCCCATACCCAGATAGCGCTTTCGTCATCGGCAGCAAATTGTTTTCTCAGTCCCATCATGGCCCGATAGTCTTCTGTGAGTTTTTGGCTGGCAGCTTCATCGGTAATACCTTGGGTTGTGAAAGCAATGTTGTCAATGCTGTCACCTTTTCCGTAAACCAGTTGTACGGTACTGAACGGTACCAGGGCAGAAGGTGAGAAGCTGTTCTGGTCGGCATAGATACCTACTACCTGATATACTACCCCTTGAGCCTGTATATATTTACCGATGGCCTTTGTTTTTGGAAAAAGCTGTTCGACGGTTTTTTCATGCAGGACAATGACTTTCCGTCGTTCGCGGATGTCTCGGTCATTAATGAAACGTCCTTCCTTGAGTTTGGCCGCTTCCAAGTCCATGTAATTAGGGAATACTCCATCCAGAGTAATGCTGACGTTCTCTTTTTCGTAATTCAGGTATACACCGCTTTGGCTGACTGTTGCTCCTGTGGTGATGATGCGTTCCGGAAAGCTTTGGGCAGTCTGCTTCCGGTCTCCTTCATTCAGGGTAATGCTTCGTCCTTCTTTTAGCCCGTGATAAGGTTTGCTTGTATATCCCGGATAAATTTTCATGGAGTTCATCTTCATGTCGGCAGTCTGTCCTTCGAAAGCGTGGATAAGTCCGTTTCCGGCCCCTAGCAGTACTATAAGCATGAAAATTCCCCAAGCTACGGAGAAGCCCGTAAGGGCTGTACGCAATTTGTTACGCATAATGGTTCCGTAGATTTCTTGTATCAGGTCTGTCATAGTAAGGATGTGTTATTTCATGTATCCGTTGATGCCGAACGGAGAGGCGTCGTGGTTCAGATTCTCTTCTATTTCTCCGATGATACCATCCTTGATATGGATAATCTTGTCGGTGATTGGCTACACCGCTTTCGTGGGTTACCACGATAATGGTAAGTCCTTCATTATGGTGCAGTTCTTTCAGTATGTTCATTACTTCTATCGAGGTTTTACTGTCCAATGCTCCGGTAGGTTCGTCGGCCAGGATTATCTGCGGTTTCGATATGAGTGCCCGTGCGATGGCTACACGTTGCTTCTGACCGCCGGACAGTTCATTCGGATAATGGTGTGCCCATTCTTTCAGTCCCAGTTTGTCCAGATATTCCAGTGCCAATTCGTTTCTCTTTCTGCGGCCTACTCCTTGATAGAATAGAGGAAGAGCTACATTTTCCATGGCATTCTTGAAAGAAATGAGGTTAAATGATTGGAAGATGAATCCGATCATCCGGTTCCGGTATTCGGCGGCCCGGCTTTCACTGAGGTTACGGATTAAAACATCGTTCAGGTAGTATTCTCCTGAATCATAATTGTCCAGAATACCCAAAATGTTGAGTAGAGTGGATTTCCCTGAACCGGAAGCGCCCATGATAGAGACGAATTCTCCTTTTTCGATATCCAGATTGATTCCTTTCAATACATGGAGAGGGGCTCCGGCGTGGTAAGTTTTCTGAATGTCCTTTAAATGAATCATGTTTTTTTAAGGTTTGTGTCAATAATGTATTGCGAAATTAGGAAAAATTATAGGAAACTATAAATAAAATACGAAAAAAATTTGTTCTGTTTTGGGGTATTCTATACATTTGTGCATAAAATTAACCCTAAATAAAATTAATGTCATGAACATGAACAACATGGAGAAACCATATGTGGTTGGTATGGATATCGGCGGCACAAACACTGTATTTGGTGTCGTTGATTCACGTGGTAATGTATTGGCTACTGATTCAGTAAAGACTCAGCAGTATGATAAGATTGAAGAATATGTGGATGCTGTTTGTAAAAAACTGGTTCCATTGATTCAGCAGGTAGGCGGTGCAGATAAGATTAAAGGCATGGGTGTCGGTGCTCCTAACGGTAACTATTATAACGGTACGATAGAGTTTGCTCCGAATCTTCCGTGGAAAGGGGTGATTCCATTGGCTTCTATGTTCGAAGAACAGTTGGGTATCCCTACTGCATTGACTAACGATGCAAATGCTGCGGCTATCGGTGAAATGACTTATGGTGCAGCTCGTGGCCTGAAGGATTTTATCATGATTACTTTGGGTACAGGAGTAGGTAGTGGTATCGTTATCAACGGTCAGTTGGTATATGGACATGACGGCTTTGCCGGTGAATTGGGCCATGTAGTTGTAAACCGGAATGGTCGTCAGTGTGGTTGCGGTCGTAAAGGTTGTCTGGAAACTTATTGTTCAGCGACAGGGGTGGCACGTACAGCTCGTGAATTTCTGATTCAACGTACAGAACCGAGTTTGCTGAGAGATATTCCGGCTGATGAAATCCAGTCAAAGAATGTATATGACGCAGCTGTGAAAGGTGATAAGCTGGCATTGGATATCTTCGAATTTACCGGTACTATTTTGGGACAGGCTTTGTCTGATTTCATTGCTTTCTCAAGTCCGGAAGCTATCATCCTGTTCGGAGGTCTGGCTAAATCCGGTGATTATATCATGAAACCTATTCAGAAAGCTTTGGATGAAAATGTATTGAAGATTTATGCAGGTAAAACCAAGTTGTTGCTTTCTCAGTTGAAAGATGCTGATGCGGCTGTTCTGGGCGCAAGCGCATTGGGCTGGGAGGTTAAAGAAAACTGATCGTTTTCCTGATTTCTGATAAAAATTGAGGCTGTTTGGATTTCTTCTTGTATAGGGAAATCCAAACAGCCTTTTTTAATATGGAAAAATGGCATAAAGAGGTTATTCCTTTGGAAAGGGGTATAAAAAAACCGATCAGTATTCTGACCGGTTTTTTTATGTAAGGAATAATAGTTTTCAGCTTATGCGTTGTTAGCGCGTTTTTCCTGAATTCTAGCTTTCTTACCAGTAAGAGCACGCAGGTAATACAATTTAGCGCGACGTACTTTACCGATTTTGTTGACAGTGATGCTGTCGATAGCCGGAGATTCCAGCGGGAAAATACGTTCTACACCGATAGTTCCTGACATTTTGCGTACGGTGAAACGTTTCTTGTCACCATGACCTGCAATTTTGATAACAACACCACGGTACATCTGTACACGTTCCTTGTTACCTTCAACGATACGGTATGCTACTGTGATAGTATCACCAGCTTTGAATGAAGGATGCTGTTTGCCAGTAGCAAATGCTTCTTCTGCAATTTTAATTAAATCCATTGTTTTTATTAAATTAAATTGTTTGATCGTTACAACGCAACATATCAAGTAACTCTTCTTTGACAGCGATTGCGCGAAAGCGGTGCAAAATTACTAGATTTTTGTCATACAGCCAAATTAAATTCAACTATTTTTCATCTGATATCGTTGGTTGCAACTTCTTTTTTAACTACATTTGGGCAATAAACAACTAATAAACATGAAACCAAACCGAATTATGTGTATCATTCCGGCAGGAATAGTAGCCGGGATTTTTATGTTTTCAAGCTGTCATTCAGGCTATTCTCTGGCATCAGTTGAGGGAAGCAGGATAGAAGTGACAGCAGCTTTGGATGCTAATCCGGATTCCGCTGCAATCGCTGTTTTGGCTCCGTATCAAAAAACGGTTGATAGTATTATGTCACCGGTCATAGGACAAAGCGCTCGTTTTATGGATCGCTTTCGTCCTGAAAGTGAGTTATCCAACTTGGTAGCGGATATTTTACGTTATTCTGCTTCTGCATATATAGGCCGCATAGCCGACGTGGGGGTGACGAATATGGGCGGACTACGTACGGCTTTGCCCGAGGGGGATATAACTTACGGTAATATTTATGAAATAACTCCCTTTGAAAATACATTGTGCATTGTTACTATGAATGGGGCTTTGCTGCGTGAACTTTTTGAAAATATAGCAGCTGTGCATGGTGAGGGATTAAGTGGCGCTTGTCTTGAAATTTCTGGAGATGGAAAATTATTGGATGCTACAGTGGCCGGAAAAGAAATTGAAGACTCCAAAGAGTATAAAGTAGCCACCTTGGATTATTTGGCTGAGGGAAATGACCATATGACTGCTTTTGCCAAAGTGGGCGATGCGGATAAATTGCTGCCTGAAAAGGCCACAGTGCGTCAGTTGTTTCTGAACTATGTGAATGAGCAGACTAAAGCAGGGAAGAAAATAGACTCAAAGATAGAAGGAAGAATTACCGTTAAAGAATAAACTGAACCGTTATGAAACGAATATATGTATTATTTACTGCTTTGTGTGTATGTTGTGCGCTGGCAGCACAGGATATCAAAGAACTTTTGATACTTCATACTAATGATACCCACAGCCGTGTGGAACCTATCCCCATTACTGATCCGAATCCGGAGTTTGCAGGAAAAGCGGGTTTTGTACGTCGTGTTACCTTAATAAAAGAAATACGGAAACAGGATAAGGATTTGTTGTTGTTTGATTGTGGTGACTTTTCACAAGGCTCTCCTTTTTATAATATGTTTGGTGGTGAAGTTGAAGTGAAGCTGATGAATGAAATGGGATATGATGCCGGGATTATTGGAAATCATGAGTTTGATTTGGGCTTGGATAATATGGCACGTCTTTTTAAAATGGCGGATTTTCCTGTTGTTTGTGCTAATTATGGTGTACAGGGAACTGTTTTGGAAGGGCTTGTCAAACCGTATGTTATTTTGGAACGTAAGGGGATAAAGGTAGGTGTGTTCGGACTGAGTCCTGCATTGGAGGGGCTAGTACAGGCAAAAAACTGTGAAGGAGTGGTTTTTGAAAATCCAATAGAGGCTGCTCAGCGTGTGGCGGATATATTGAAGAATCGGGAAAAATGTGATTTAGTGGTTTGTTTGTCTCATTTAGGGTGGCAAGGAAAACCTTATTCTGATGAAACTTTGATTCTTAATACTCGTAATATTGATATTGTCTTGGGAGGTCATTCGCATTCTTATTTTGATAAGACTTTGTTTTATAAGAATTTGGATGGCAAGGAGATTCCATTGCAACAAATGGGAAAAAATGCTGTTTATGTGGGAAAAATGAAAGTAAGGATGGAAAAGAACTGATAGTTGCTGTTGTATAAGGAAATCTGATATAATTGAAGAAATTAGATGAAGAGAAACGTATTGTTATTTATAAGTTTATGTGTCGTCGGATGTGTGATGACGTATGCACAGCAGATGCCTGGGCTGTTACAAAAGAGGAAGGCGGACACTCAGGATTGTAAGGCATGGGTGGATGAACAGCTTTCTGAAATGAGTTTGAAGGAAAAGATAGGACAACTGTTTATACACACAGTGGCTCCTCTTCAGACACAGCGAAATAAAAACAATATATATGCAGCTATAAAAGAATATAAAGTAGGAGGATTACTTTTTTCGGGCGGTCAGTTGTCTAATCAAGTTTTATTAACTAATTATGCGCAGAGTCTGGCAGAAGTACCTTTGTTCATTACTTTTGATGGTGAATGGGGGCTGGCTATGCGCTTGAAGGGAACCCCTCGTTTTCCAAGAAACAGAGTCTTGGGATGTATACAGGATAATGAACTGCTTTATGAATATGGTAAGGAAGTAGCCCGGCAATGTAAGGAGATAGGTGTGCAGATCAATTTTGCT
>ERZ779681.130-NODE-130-length-30335-cov-1.74782_pt1 | contig 30335 bp, 18 predicted proteins | sample MGYA00511905_ERZ779681 | MGnify/ENA primary metagenome ERZ779681 (study PRJEB29588, sample SAMEA2144578) | human gut metagenome | biome: human gut; feature: human-associated habitat; material: faeces | place: Denmark | collected 2008/2010 ... | reverse complement strand
TATTGGTCATTGACAATACAACATGATCGTCTCCAGCCTGTGCAACATATAATTCTTCTCCATCCTTCACGTCTTCCAACGGAACCGTAAGGATTCTTGAACCCTGCCAAGTTGTATCTACTGATTTGCCATCCACATATACAATGGAATACAGATTAAATCCCTCTCCGTATATCCATAATTTATCATCTTTCACTTCACAGTGATCTACCGTGATATCCCGGATACCCATCTTCATGTCGGTTGTCGGAAATGGATCGTTTCCATCAAATGCATAATCATTACCATATAATGTATCATATTCCAGCATTTCCAATTTGTCCAGATAACCCTGCTGGTCATTACTGTTCATATATTTGGTATGGAAACTCTGCATCAGACCACCCTTAATGCCTAAGCGGTTAAAAATGTATGTGCTTGCCTGATATGCTGAGAAATCCTTATGCTCCGCTGAAAGTCCTATGTTATCCCACATGATCCATTCTGTCTGATAAAGTGTGATTCCATCAAGATCATCCTCTTCTAAGTTCAAACTCGGTAAATGATCACCATACATAAACACAACGGTTGGTTCGTCCATTCTCTCTAACTTGTCGATCAGATCCCCTACCATCATGTCTGTTTCCCGGCACATGTTAATGTAGTATTCCCATGCTGCCTCTTTTTCGGTATCTCCCTGATATTTTCCTCCAAAATAACAGGTCAATCCGGTCATGGTATCCGTATGCTTCTTCGGGTAACGACCATGTCCCTGTACCGTAATGGTCGTTATATAGTCACGACCTTCTGTCTGAAGCATCCTCTGAACCATCAGATCATCTAATACATTATCTTTCGCCCATCCTCGCGGTGTTTTATTCAGACCATACATATGCTCCATTCCGGTGAAATTGTCAAATCCAAGATTTGCATAATCTACATACCGCGAATAAAATGTTGCATCATTATTATGAAATCCTGCGGTTGCATATCCGGAACGTTTCAGATCATATGCCATACTGTCACAGGTCTTACTTCTCATGATCGTCTTAAACGGATACTCCCCGGCTCCAAAGAACTGTGTACTCATTCCAGTCTGAACTTCAAACTCTGTATTCGCTGTACCGGCACCTACTGCCGGAACTGTAAATAAACCTGTTGAATATTTCTCCTTTAATGCTGTCAATGTCGGCATCGGGTCTTCGGACGGATAGAAATCCTTCATGTATTTGGTATCAAATATAGACTCTAACTGTATAATGATAATATTCGGATTCTCTTTGGTTGCTTTCTCATTGGTATAATAAGTAACCGTTCCTGCATCCGTTGTCTCGGTTGTCACGGCTGTGTCCTTCTCCGTTGCAGATGCATCCTCTATTGTATCCTTTTGTGCTGCATTTTCCGTTGAAGCTATATCCTTCTCCGTTCCACGTTCTGTCGAAGCAGTCTCTGTATTGGTTGTTCCTTCGGTGGTTGAATGATCGCCTACATCCGACTCTGTACCTGTTGCCGTCTCTGACTGATCTGCCATCTTTGCCTCTTCGGATATCTTCTCTGCTTCTTCTTTTGTCTCAAAAATAACATCACTCTTATCATAATCTAACGGACTGGTAATTGCTTTGATTGTTGCTTCACTGTAATCTTTCGGTTTACTGATACCAACATCAATGATACTGTTGGAAAAACAATATGCAAACCCGTAATCATTATATGCATATGCAAGATTACCAAAATTATCCGATACGGTCTGGGTGTTCACCGCAACCTTTGTCAAAGTATATATCAGTATGAAGCACATACACACATACGCAGACGCGCGAAATGGTCTTCGTTTACTCTTCGACTTTGGCAGCCGGATATACAGATATACTAACAAAGCAAGTAAAAGCACAATAGCAGCAATACTTAATATCATCTGCCACTTTGTCATGTATTTATCTAACATCGTCATAACATTCCGGATCATCAATACGTCAATTGCAGAAAACGGCGTCGTCCGGAAACAGAGAACGATCCAGTTGGCAAATGCGGAAATGATCCACATTGCACATACGAACACAGTCGCAAACACTTTTCTCTTTGCAAATAATACAAGCGATAACGTAACAAATATGATAAACGCATTGTACAAAAATACAAGCGGTGAATTACCAATAAACAAAAATGCTTTCAGGAAGGAATGTCTGCTTAGTACTTCCAAAAAGAAATTCAACACACAAGCCAGTAATAAATATCCAACAAATGGTATCTTTACTACCCGGATTATCGCACGCATCGGTTTGGTCTGTGCTAATTTCTGAAATGGTTCTGCAATCTTTTTGCCAGCAGTTCCTGCCTTTCCCTTAATATTATTCAACAAACTTTTTAGATTCCTTAATATATTTTTCATTTTTTCTTCTTCCTAACCTATGTTAAAACAAAGTAAAACTAATCACTATGCTAATATACCATGGTTTTAAAAAAAAGCAAGTCTATTCACATTTTTTTTAGAATTGACTAAGAAGCCTTATATTGACTGTTATAAAGTTGTGCATAGAAACCATCTTTTTGCAGCAATTCCTCATGACTGCCCTGTTCAATAATGTCGCCATCCTTCATAACCAGAATCACATCCGACTCTTTGATCGTCGATAACCGGTGTGCAACCACAAAACTGGTACGTCCTTTCATTAATTTTGCAAATGCATTCTGTACCTTGATCTCTGTACGCGTATCAATTGAAGAAGTTGCTTCATCTAAGATCAACATCGGTGGAACTTCCAACATTACACGTGCAATACACAGGAGCTGCTTCTGTCCCTGGGACAGATTGCCTCCATCTTCGCCGATGACCGTATCATAACCATTGGGCATACGTTTGATAAAACTGTGTGCATGACATGCCTTTGCGGCTTCTATAATCTCATCCCTGCCGGCATCCGGTTTACCATAAGCAATATTTTCTGCGATCGTACCGGATTTTAACCACGTTTCCTGTAACACCATACCATAATTTCCACGCAAACTGTCTCTCGTAATCTTATAAATGCTGTCTCCATTTAACATGATGCTGCCTGCATCTATATCATAAAAACGCATTAACAGATTGATCAGCGTAGATTTACCACATCCTGTCGGGCCTACGATCGCAACACGTTGTCCTCTCTTTACATTCAGGTTCAGATCCCTGATCAATGGCTTCTCTTTATCATAAGAAAATGCAACATGTTCCAATACTAAGTTGCTGTCCTCTTCTACTTCCTGTCTTGTCAGAACTTTACAATCCGAATCATCTGCCTGTTCTACCGGCTCATCTAACAGTTCAAACACACGGGCAGCACATGCGATCGCATTCTGAATCTCCGTAACTACGCCGGATATCTCATTAAACGGCTTTGTATACTGATTTGCATAACTCAAAAAACAAGACAACTGACCAACCGTAATTCCTCCGTTTACCGCAACAAATGCACCGACAACGCCAACTCCCGCATACACCAGACCATTTACAAAACGGGTTGCAGGATTCGTAATAGACGAAAAGAATGTTGCCCTCAAACTGTACCCGGAGAGTTCATTATTGATCTTATCAAATCGATTCATCGCATCATCTTCATATCCAAATGCCTGTACGATCTTCTGGTTTCCGATCATTTCATCTACCAGTGCCGTCATATCTCCACGGCTTTCTGACTGTAAGCGGAACATGTGATATGTCTTTCTCGCAATAAAGCTCGCCACAAACAAAGAAACCGGTGTGATCAATACAACCACGATCGTAATCTTAATATTTACGGAAAGCATAAACAACAATGTTCCAAGAATTGTGATTACACCTGTAAACAACTGTGTAAATCCCATCAATAATCCTTCTGAAAACTGATCTACATCATTGATCACTCTTGATACCACTTCTCCATATTGCCTGTTATCAATATATTTCAGCGGAAAATGATTGATTCGTTCAAATACACTCGTACGGATATCTTTTACGACCTCATAAGTAATCTTATTATTGCAAAGACTCATCAGCCACTGGGAAAGTGCCGTAATCGCGATCACAATTGCAAAACGGATTAACAACGGTTTCAATCCCGTAAAATCCACCTGCCCTTTGTCTACAATAAAATCAATTGCATTACCGGTTACAATCGGTGCATACAAGGTCGTTACAACTGTCACAAATGCAAAAAACAAAGACAACCATACAAAATATCGATATGGCTTAATATAAGTAAGAACTCTTTTTAAGGTATCTTTTTGACTTTCTTTTGTCATTTCATTCTTTCCTGCCATTATTTTGTCTCCTCCTTCTTTGCATTATCATCCTGCGAATGTACGATCTCCCGATATACACTGCAATTCTTCATCAATTCCTCATGATTACCAATCCCCGCCATTGCACCGTCTTCTAACACAATGATCTGATCTGCCTGTTTGATCGTTGATGCTCTCTGCGATACGATAAAGACAGTCATTCCCTTTGTCTCTTCCCTGATCGCTTTCCGCAATCTTGCGTCCGTTGCAAAATCCAATGCTGATGCCGAATCATCTAAGATCAGGATCTCCGGCTCTTTCACCAACGCCCTCGCAATCGTAAGTCGCTGTCTCTGTCCCCCTGACAGATTCTTACCTCCCTGCAGGATTCTCTCTTCCAATCCGTCCTTCTTACTTGCAATGACATCCGCCGCCTGTGCGATTGCAATTGCACGATTCATCTCTTCTTCGGTTGCATCTTCTTTTCCCCAACGCAGATTGTCTGCAATTGTGCCGTTAAAAAGGACTGCTTTTTGCGGTACAATACCAATCCGGTCTCTCAACTGATGGAACGAATAGGACTTTACATTTACCTTATCGACGAATACCGATCCTTCCGTAGCTTCATAAAATCTCGGAATCAGATTGACCAGCGTGGATTTTCCACATCCGGTCCCACCGATCACACCGATTATCTGTCCCTTCTTTGCCGTAAATGAAATATCTCTGAGTGCCGGTTCTTTTGCACCTTCATAAGTAAATGTGACATGATCAAATACCACTTTATCTTCCGCCGGCACCAGATCTACTCCGGTCGGATGCTCCACAATGGAAGGTGCCATGGCAAACACCTCACCGACACGCTTGGAACATGCTGCTGCTTTCGTCAGTAAAATGATCAAATTTGCAAGCTTTACCAACTCAACGAGAATCTGTGACATATAGTTTACCAGTGCAATGACTTCACCCTGACTTAAGTTTCCTGCATTTACCTGCAAACCACCGGTCCAGATAATCGCAATAATTGCAATATTAACAATAATATATGTAACCGGATTCATCATGGCAGATATCTTTCCAACAAATAACTGCATCTGCATCAGATGATCGCTTCCCTCAAGATAATCTTCCTCTTCGTCTTTCTGTCTGCAAAATGCCCGGATCACTCTGGAACCGACCAGATTCTCTCTTGTCATTAAAAGCACCCGGTCCAATGCCTTTTGTACTTTCTGATATAATGGAATGGTATATAACATAATACCGAATACGACAATGGAAAGTAATGGAATCGCTACAACAAATACAATTGCAGCCTTCACATCTACCGTAAATGCCATTACCATAGCTCCGAATACAATAAACGGTGAACGAAGGAACAGTCGCAAAAACATATTCACACCTGACTGCATCTGGTTAATATCGTTCGTCATACGCGTGATCAGGGTTGATGTACCTGCCGTATCTAATTCTGTATATGACAGTGCATTGATGTGTGCAAACAGATCCCTGCGCACACCTTTTCCAAATTCAACCGATGCTTTTGCCGCAAAATACTGCGCCGTGATTGAGCAGGTAAGTCCGATCACACCAAGAAGTATCAATATGGCACCCATTCGTAAAATATATGTGTTGTCTGCATTTTTAATACCGGTGTCCACGATTGCAGCCATAACAAGCGGCACAAATAATTCGAAACTCGCCTCTAACATTTTAAAACATGGTGCTAATATACTTTCTTTCTTATATTCCTTTAAGTAATTGGTTATCTTAAACATTCCCTTATTTCTCTTTCTTTCTTAAATATCGGATAAACCTTCCAACCTCGATCCATGCTTCTTTTGCTTCCGGATATAACAATAAACCCATCTGAAACACATGAAACATGCCCGGATAAATATGTTCTTTCACGGTAACTCCCGCATCCATTGCATGCCTGGCAACCGTTTTCGTATCACTTAACAGCATTTCATATTCTCCAACCTGCATTAACATCGGTGGAAATCCGTGATAATCCCCATTCACAGGAGAAATATACGGAATCTCCGGATTACTGTCTTTGTAATATCCTTCCTGATACACCAGACTGTCCATGGTACCGCCAAATATCGGATCAATATCAAAATTCTCCTGATACGATTCTCCACTTTTGGTCAGATCCGTCCACGCTGACATCGTAATAATTCCAGCAGGTAAAGGTATATCATGATCCCGCAGATACAGACAAAGTGCCAATGCAAGTCCCCCACCTGCCGAATCGCCTGCTACGATCAGCTTCTCTAACGGATATCCCCGTTCCATGATCCATTGATACGCCGCAAGTGCATCTTCCAATGCCGCCGGATATGGATGTTCCGGAGCAACCCGGTAATCTACACTTAGCACATCATATCCTTTGCTGATCTCATTATAAAGACCGGCCATATCCCGGTATGTATTATGCATTCTTCCATAATAACCACCACCGTGCAGTTGTAGTACAATTCCCGGCAGTTTCCAGTCATCTGTATTATTCTCCGTATCTTCCATTTCTCTCTTCCGGCTCAGAAGTTCCATCGTGAAATGTTCCATCGAAATGACAGAAAGATTAAGATGTTCCGGACATTCCCACATTCGCTCTCTCTGATACAGTTTTGCCCGCAACTGTCCTGCCTGACTTTGACCACCCGGTAATGGCAGATGATTCGCAACTTTTACGATCTTGCGTGCAGTTCTGCCTCTTATACTGATTCTATCTTCCATACATGTCTCCCATTCTATACATGAAATCTTCGCTTTAATTCTCTTGTAATCTCACGATCTCCAAAAATAATCGTTCCAAGCAGATATATCCCCGTAACTGCCGTACACGTTACCGGAAGCACAACATTCGTAATCTTCCCCGTAAAATAAAGACTGATGATTGCAATACTGCAAATTGCAATCAGCAACAGCAGCAATGTATAACTGTACCAGTGCTGCCGGTTCAGCATCATCAAAAAGAATACGATCGCATCTCCAAATAAGATTACTCCCGGAATCGCCCATTTTAGGGACCATCCTGTCATCCCTGTAAAATAATCAATTCCTAACAGAAAAGTCATGGTAAGAATCAGCTGTAATCCGATCTTTGCTGCATATCCCGCATCATGATTGATCCAATAGATCATGGAAAGGTAAATGTAGATCATAGCAATTCCGCTGATTCCGGACCACCAGAAATAAGGTGTTGCAAAACGATTGATCACAATCAGCCCAATCTCCGCTATTATAAATAGAAATAAAATCAACCGCATAACAAAATGAAGCCGTTTTGTCCTCTTTCTGACATCCGGATAAGGGGCTCCGTTACCGACAACCGGACTGTTCATCTCTTCCGGTGTCATCTCATCCAATACACTGTGGCAAAGAGGACACACATCCGTATCATCATATACAATTACATTACAGTTTCTGCATATATTCATCGTTCACTCCACTTTTCTTTCTCTATCGAACATTCGTTGAATGTTATTCCATCAGCTATAATAGGCACCATTACTCTCTACCGCAACCGAAACTCCGTCCTTCGCAATCGTCTGGAAGAATCGTTTCTGGATGGACAGATCAACCAATATGGAACTAAATGTAAATGTAAGGATTCCATTGTACGAGCAAATGCCGCCTTTCATATTCTGTCCCTTTGACATAGACAGCGTTACATAAAAATGTTCCACATATTTTTGATAAGGTTCCTTCAATTCAATATTCCCGATATTGGTTACCGTTGCAGAAGTTGCCTTTGCAGACGCTCCATACACCTGTTTCATCACAAAATTCTTGATCACAAGCGGCACCGCACGCAAGATCCAGTTCTTCTCATTTGATACATTATACGACATAATGTTATTCAGATTCTCCGGTGTGATCTGTTCCTTCAGATTCTCTGCCACAATTTCCAATACTTCTTCAAATGTATAACTTTCTTTTTCAGGTTGAAATGTTGCGAAAACCATAGCAAAGAAATTCTTCATCGTATGCGAATCATAATATGGTCTTAAATTAACCGGAACGCAGCAGCGAAACGGTATCTTCGATGGCTGTTCCCGCATATATTCTTTGTACGCCGCATATACAAAAGTCCCAACCAGATATTGATTGATCGTAACACCATACTTCTTGCTTGCCTGCTTTAACTCATTCACCGGAAAATATCCGTGTACAACCCCCATCTCGCCCTTCGGAAGACGTTCTCCATTCAGAGTAAATGCTTTCTCTGACTTGTACACCTTGCCATGTCCCTTTTTAAAGTTCTTCACATAGCTGTCTTCCTTGTCCAGAAATACACCGGAAGATATCTTGTCTTTCTCGCCCTTCAACTCTTTGGGATATCGCAAACGCAAATACTGATATACCAGTTCTCTTAAAAAGATGATTCCGCCCGCACCATCTGTCAGTGCATGGAACACCTCTAAATTAATCCTGCATTTATAATATGTTACACGAAACATATAATGATTATTCCGGCTCTTGTCAATATACGCTCCCGGATGCGAATATTCCTCCCACACAATTGGTGCCGGTCTTGTATTCTCTTCAAAATAATACCAGAATACACCCATTCGGAGCCGCATCCGAAACACAAGAAACTGCGGCAGGATCCGATTTAATGCTTCCTGCAACAGAACACGGTCAATCTCCTCTGTCAACGTTACCGAAATACGATACACATTCGTCATGTCTTCTGTTGCAATAACCGGAAACAAATTGGCTGTATTATCTAATTTATCCCAGGCAAGCTGTTCTCTTCTCTTTGCCAACCTGTTATCTTTTTTGTTCTCATTTTTCATCTTCAACCATTCCTTCAATTCAACCAATCCGATATAATAACCCAATATACAAAATCAGCCTGTTCACTAAATGCTTATTATACAACATTTCAAGCATTTGGTAAACAGGCTATGTCCTGTACTGTACACTTCCAATTATTTATTATTGATTTTTGAACGTTTTCTAAGAGTCGGATCCAAAATCTTCTTACGGATACGGATATTCTTTGGTGTAATCTCTAACAATTCATCCGTATCAATGAACTCTAATGCCTGTTCTAAGCTTAACACTCTCGGTGGTGTCAGCTTCAATGCGTCATCTGCACCAGAAGAACGTGTGTTGGTCAAATGTTTTGCCTTACATACATTGATCTCAATGTCTTCTGCTTTTCCGGTCTGTCCTATTACCATACCTGCATATACCTGCTCACCCGGTCCGATAAATAATGTTCCACGATCCTGTGCATTGTACAAACCATATGTGATAGAAGTACCGGACTCAAATGCGATCAAAGATCCCTGATTACGATACATCATATCTCCCTTATAAGGGCCATATCCGTTGAAAATGGTGTTGATAATACCTGTTCCCTTTGTAGATGTCATAAAATCTCCACGGAATCCGATCAATCCGCGAGCAGGGATATTAAACTCCAAACGAACCGTCCCATCATGTGCCGGTGTCATTGCCTGTAATTCACCTTTACGCTCATTTAACATACTGATGATCGTACCGGAGAACTCTTCCGGTACATCAATGTACGCGATCTCCATCGGCTCTAACTTCTTTCCTTTTTCATCCGTATGATAAATTACTTCTGCTTTACTGACTGCAAATTCATAACCTTCCCGGCGCATATTCTCAATCAATACGGATAAATGCAATTCCCCACGTCCGGATACCTTGTATGTGTCTGTATCATCTGTTTCTTCTACTCTCAAAGAAACATCTGTATTCAACTCACGGAACAGACGGTCTCTTAAATGTCTTGATGTGACAAACTTACCTTCTTTTCCTGCAAGTGGTGAATTATTAACAATAAAGTTCATTGAAATTGTCGGCTCTGATATCTTCTGGAACGGAATCGGCTGTGGATTATCTACGGAACACAGTGTATCTCCTATATGCAGATCTGCAATACCGGAGATTGCAACGATTGAACCAATACCCGCCTCATTTACTTCTACCTTATCAAGTCCTTCAAACTCGTATAACTTACCGATCTTAACCTTCTTGCATTTGTTCTCATCATGTGCATTGACTAATAACACTTCCTGATTTAATTTGAGTGTACCGTTATCCACCTTACCAACACCGATACGACCTACATACTCATTATAATCAATCGTAGAGATCAATATCTGTGTATCTGCATCCGGATCTCCTTCCGGTGCCGGGATATAATCAATGATCGTTTCAAACAATGGAGCCATATCCACTGCTTCATCATCCATGTTACGTTTTGCCACACCATCCTTTGCGGATGCATATACAAACGGACAATCCAGCTGCTCATCGGTTGCTTCTAAATCAAGTAATAATTCTAATACCTCTTCCTCAACCTCTTCCACTCTGGCTTCCGGACGATCGATCTTATTCACACAAACGATAACATTCAGATTCAATTCCAACGCCTTTTTCAACACAAACTTTGTCTGTGGCATTGCTCCTTCAAATGCATCGACAACAAGAATAACACCATTTACCATCTTAAGAACACGTTCTACCTCACCACCGAAATCGGCATGACCCGGGGTGTCTATAATGTTAATTTTCGTTCCTTTATAATGTACTGCTGTATTTTTAGAAAGAATCGTAATTCCTCTTTCACGCTCTATGTCGTTCGAATCCATAACACGTTCTGCCACTTCCTGATTCTCACGGAACACACCACTTTGCTTCAACAATTCATCTACCAATGTGGTCTTACCATGATCGACATGGGCAATGATCGCAACGTTACGAATATCTTCTCTTTTGATCTTCATAGTTTCCTCCTGACACTTCTAGTGTTTCTCTACCTTTTTACGCACGTTTTCAAGTGTAGCACAAAGAATCAAGGCTTTCAAGAATATTCCCATAAAAAATAAGCGAAAAAACGCCGATATTTTCTAGCGTTTCTTCGCTTTTCTTGTTAAATATCACACATTTACGACAAATCGTTTCGGGATTCGCCAATGTGCAGAACCGAATGTATTACAATTATTTGCTTTTCTTCGGCATGCTCTTCTTTGCGGTGGTAGACTTCGTCGCACTTGTCTTTGCCGTGCTCTGCTTGGGTAACGCCTTCACAGGCTGTTTCTTTTCAACATAATCGTACCGGAATACCACTACGGAAAGTGGTGGTAAATGCATTGTAATAGACTGTTCTCTTCCATTCCATGGCTCATTCTCCGCCTTGACCGGCTTCGCATTCACTCTTCCTTTTCCTCCGAATTCTTCTGCATCCGAATTCAGAATCTCTGTATATTTGCCCGGACACGGAACTCCGACAACAAATCCGTCTCTGTCAACCGGTGTAAAGTTACATACAAACAACAACTGATCCTTAGCAGTAGAACCGCGACGAATGAAGGATACAATACTGCTTTGCGGATCATCACAGCTGATCCATTCAAATCCCATCTGATCCTGATCATTATAGTAAAATGCATCATAAGTATTATATAAATGATTCAAAGCTCTTACATAATTCTGAATTCCCTTGTGACTTGCTGCATCCTCTCCGTCTAACAGATACCAATCCAGACTGCGTGCCTCACTCCACTCTCTAAGCTGTGCAAACTCCTGTCCCATAAATAACAGCTTCTTGCCCGGATGCCCGTACATAAAACCATACGCAGTACGAAGGTTAGCAAACTTATCATCATGTAAGCCCGGCATTTTATTGATCATGGAGCATTTCAGGTGAACTACTTCATCATGCGAGATTACTAAGATAAAGTTCTCAGAGTATGCATACATCAGGCTAAACGTCAGACGATTATGATTAAACTGTCTGAAGTATGGATCTAACTTCATGTACTCCAGAAAATCATTCATCCAACCCATGTTCCATTTAAACATGAATCCCAGACCATCCATGGAAACCGGAGCGGTAACACCTGCCCAGGATGTAGATTCTTCTGCAATTACAAACACACCCGGCTCTAATTCTTCAATCGTCTTATTCAATTTCATTAACATCTTAATGGCATCATAGTTCTCATTACCACCATCTTCATTCGGCAGCCAGTTGCCATCCTGTTTACCATAATCCAGATACAACATGGATGCCACCGCATCTACACGAAGTGCATCTATATGATATTCCTTTGCCCAGAAGACAGCATTGGCGATCAGGAAGTTAGATACCTCATTCCGTCCAAAATCAAATATATAAGTTCCCCAATCCGGATGCTCTCCTCTTCTTGAATCCGGATGTTCAAATAACGGCATACCATCAAACTTGCCAAGACCATGTGCATCACGCGGGAAATGTGCAGGAACCCAGTCCAAAATCACGCTGATTCCACTCTTATGCATGTAATCCACAAAATACATAAAATCTTCCGGATCCCCATATCGTCTGGTCGGTGCATAATAATTGGTTACCTGATATCCCCAGGAACCGTCAAACGGATATTCCGCAATTCCCATAAGCTCAATATGTGTATAGCCCATATCTTTCACATAATCTGCAACCATCGGTGCGAGTTCCCGGTAAGAGAAGAACCCATTATCGTCATCCTCTACTTTCTTCTTCCATGAGCCTAAATGCATCTCATAAATATTCATTGGCTTGCGCATGGCGTCATTTCTGGTAATAGTCTTACGCTTCTCCATCCACGCATTATCTTTCCAACGGTATTTGGTTAAATCCTTGACTACATTGGCATTATCCGGGCGGAACTGTGTACAGTTACCAAACGGATCTGCCTTATAGATCTCCTCACCGTAACGTGTCAGAATATTAAACTTATAGATTGCATCCTCTCCGACATCCGGTATAAACAATTCGTAAATTCCCGAAGATCCCGTTAGATGCATCGGATGTAATGCTCCATCCCACATATTAAAGTCACCGACAACCGATACTCTTCTTGCGTGTGGTGCCCATACTGCAAAATATGTACCTGCTACACCGTCTAATTTCATAGGATGTGCGCCTAATTTCTTATATATCTCCCAATGATTACCTTCTGAGAATAAATAAACATCCATAGAACCGATCTGACTGTCAAAACTATATGGATCTGCCGATACGACAGTAGAACCATCCTGATAATCCGTCACTAAACGATACTTCGAACCAACAAACTTCTTCTTAGGAAGATATAATGCATAAAAACCCTTGTCATCTACCTTCTCCATCTCATATTCTGTCTTGCCGGTTGGTGCGATTACCTTGCAGCTTACAGAATGCGGCTTATGCGCTGTAATCATCTGACCTTCTCCATAATCATGATTACCAAGCAGATGTTTCGGTGCATTGATCTTGCCTTCCATCAGTTCATCATAGAGTATCCAGTTCATCCACTGTTCAATCTTTACGTTCATAAAAACCTCCCTTATCTCATACATCTTCACTAAGTAATATCATACCACTTTTGCCGCTTTCTGTAAATCAATATTCATGAGTTTTTCGACAAACGTCTATTATTTTTCCTTGTGTCATATTTGACTTTATTATATAATAAATCTGTAATAAAATAGATGATATATTACAAACGGGTGAGAAGGATTTTCTATTGGAGGTTTACATATGGCAGAACAAAAGAAAGGAAAAACCGGAATTTTTATTATTGAGTTAAAAGAACCCTACACAATATTAGAATGTGACAAACAATTTTTATCTATGATGCATTTAGAGATAAAAGATATCAAAAGCCACTATAATAGGTTATGTAATATCGTTTTTCCGGAAGATTATGAAGATTTTATTTGTTCGCTTACTGCTCAGCTCAAGCGTTCAAATTTCACAAGTGACCGTGTACGTTTCGAGAAAAAAAGTGGAAGAATCTTCCAGATTTTGATGAACGGTCAGGTTTTTAGTCTGAAAGACGGACGTGAAGTCTTACAATGCAGTTGTACAGACATTTCCTCTTTAGAGACGGCTGCTTTAGTCAGCGAGCGTGCCCTTTCCGATTTAGAGGTGTTTTCCCAGTCTGTACGATGCGGACTCAGCAAACATATCTGTGATAATTCCCTGACACTGATCTGGGCAAACGACTACTACTTCAAACTATTTGGCTATTCCAGGGAAGAATATGAAGAGTTATTCGGCGAAAGTCTTATACCTCTTATTGCGCAGGAAGATCTTCCATTAGTTGTGAACAGTATCACTACTCTTTTAGAGGATCACGAGATTGATATTACATTCCGCATTCGGCACAAAACCCGTAATTTATGTTGGATAAACCTGGTTGCCGCCTGCTTAGAATCAACAGAAAATGATGATTTTCCAATTGCCAATTTTGTTTTAAATGATGTAACTGATTTGAAATATGCCGAAATGAAAGCTTCCTTAGAGGCACAGAAATATGAGATTATTTCTGACATTTCCGAAGAAATACCTTACGAATATGAGATTGATACAGATACCTTAACATATGCCAAAAAGTATGAAAATATCTTCGGCCGCAAGAGTATCTACCGCCACCCACTTCGCAAATTCATTGATGCCGAATATGTATCGGAAGACACTGCAAAGAACTTCTCAGATATCTTTGAGGCAGCTCAGCGTGGTGATATTATTCATAATGCCGAATACAAATTGAAAAACCGTGCAGGCACCTACGAATGGCACTACTCCAATTATTCTCTGATCCGCGATGAACAGGGACATCCGCTCCGCGCTGTCGGAGTCCTTCGTAACATTGACGCCCAGAAAAAGGAGCAGGAATCTCTCTTAAAACGTGCACAGACTGATGCCATGACCGGTCTGCTGAACAAAACCACAACGGAGAATTATGTCAGCAAACATTTAAAAGAACTGCAATCCGGCGCATATGGTGTTATATTGCTAATTGACATTGATGATTTTAAAAACATCAACGATACATTTGGCCATCTGACCGGAGATGAGGTAATTATCGAAATTGCACATACACTGATGCGCTTTACCTTTAATGACGGATTTGTCGGACGTATCGGCGGTGACGAATTCCTTGTATATCTTCCAAATGTATTAGACACCACTCTTGCCTGTGAAAAAGCAGAAAAATACGCCAGCGAACTCCGCAGAAAATACCCCGGAGAAGACGGCAGACCAAAAGTAACATTAAGTATCGGCATTGCTGCGACCGACATTTCACTCCCGTATAGCGACCTGTTAGAGCATGCCGATCAGGCAGTATATCAGGCAAAGCTGAATGGTAAAAACGGATATGTCCTATATAGTGAAACATTGGAGCGCACCAAATACCACAATGCCCGGAAAGATAATCGTTCCAACTATGATCCGATCATTATAAGTAATGTCTTTTCCTTACTATGTGAGAATACAGATACATCAAACTGTATTCAAAAAGCGCTTAATTATATCGGTGACAGTCTGAACATTGACCGGATTGCTATATGGGAATATCAGAATGACCGCAATTTTGTAGATAAGACTTTCGAGTGGCAGTCTGCCAGCTACCCATATACCGACAGCAATACAGAGAATCTTTCGTCCATTCAATGGGAGGAAGTAGATACATTATCCATAACCGGAACGTATCACACTGCCAACACCGGTTCTATCCGTCTGAACAACTTTGGAAAAGGAAGTTTTTATGGAGTAAAGGAATTCATCCAGAGTAAATTTAGCTACAAAGGATCCACCATCGGATATATTGGCTTTTTTAATTATTCCGAAGAAGATGTATGGAGTAACGAAACAATTGAAACCTGTAATCTCTTCTCCAAAACACTTCATTCTTACCTTCAGTTAAAATATGCGGAACAACATCTGTAACATAAAAATGCTGCCTTGCCCTTAATCCGGCAAGACAGCATTTTCAATGTTATTCTTCAGGCGGTCTCCTCAAACTGTGAATTATATAAGTCTGCATAAAATCCACCGCGTGCCATTAACTCCTCATGATCACCCTGTTCAATGATATCTCCATCTTTCATAACAAGGATCATATCTGCATCCCGAATGGTAGACAACCGGTGTGCGATCACAAAACTGGTACGTCCCTTCATCAGATTATCCATTGCCTTCTGAATCCGGACTTCTGTTCTGGTATCTACGGAAGAGGTAGCCTCGTCAAGGATCAGCAGTTTCTTATTTGCTAGAATTGCTCTTGCGATCGTCAACAACTGTTTCTGTCCCTGTGAAACATTGCTTGCTTCCTCATTTAATTCCATCTGATAGCCACCCGGAAGCGTCTGGATAAAGTGATGTGCATGTGCGGCCTTTGCGGCTGCGATCACTTCCTCGTCCGTTGCATCCAATCGTCCATACCGGATATTCTCCATGATTGTTCCCTTGAACAACCATGTATCCTGCAATACCATTCCAAACGAATTGCGGATCTCTTCTTTATCAAATTCCTTTACATTGATTCCGTCCATATATATATCGCCTGAATTCAGATCATAGAAACGCATTAACAATTTGACAAGTGTTGTCTTTCCCGCACCGGTCGGTCCCACAATTGCGATCTTCTGTCCTTCCGATACCTTTGCGGAAAAGTCTTTCAAAATGATCTTATCCGGATAATATCCGAAGCAGACATGATCAAAGGTGACATTTCCATGGATATCTTCAATATTTTTTGAAGTATGATGTTCCGCAGCCAGTACCTCTTCCTCTTCATCTAAGAACGTGAATACTCTTTCGGCTGCTGCCATTGTAGACTGCAACATATTCGAAACCTGAGCCACCTGCTGGATCGGCTGGGTAAACTGTTTTACATACTGGATAAATGACTGGATATCACCCACTTCAATTGTTCCTTTGATTGACAGATAACCACCAACAATTACTACGCCTACATATCCCAGATTACCAACAAAAGTCATGACCGGCTGTGCCAATCCGGAAATAAACTGGGATTTCCATGCGGAATGATACAATTTACTGTTCATTTCATTAAATTCCTGCAATACCTGATCTTCTCTTGTAAACAGTTTTACAACATTATGCCCGCCAAAATTTTCTTCAATCTGTCCGTTTACATCTCCTAAATAATTCTGCTGATTGACGAAATATTTCTGTGAATTCTTAACGATCAACATAATTCCAATTGCAGAAACCGGAAGTAACAGCAATGCGATCACTGTCATAAGCGGCGAAATACTGAGCATCATGATCAGAATTCCCATCAAAGTTGCACAGGAAGAAATTAACTGCGTCACCGACTGGTTCAATCCCTGTGTCAATGTGTCTACATCATTCGTGATTCTTGACAGTACATCTCCAAAGCTATGCTTATCATAGTAATTCATTGGCAGCCGGTTGATCTTTTCCGAAATCTCTTTTCGCATACGGAATGCAATCCGCTGTACTACCTGTGTCATGATCAGACCTTGTGCATAGCCAAGAAGCATAGATGTGAGATAAAGTGCTAGCATGATCAGAATAATATGCCCGATCTTGTTAAAATCAATTCCACTTCCACCCTGTATCTTGCTGACTAATCCGTTAAAAATCTCTGTTGTTGCCTTACCCAAAACCTTTGGACCCACAATATTAAATACCGTAGAACCAATCGTAAAGATCGCAACCAGGATCAATGCAATATGATATTTTGATACATATGCGATCAGTTTACGAAATGTTCCCCTAAAATCCTTTGCCTTTTCAACCGGTGCTCCCATTCCCCGTCCATGCATTCCACGTCTGCGTGGCATTGGTGTTTTGTTTTCTTCCATATTTAGCACCCCTTTCCTTCCAGATCCTTCTGTGTCAACTGTGATCTGGCAATCTGTTGATATACTTCATTTTCTGCAAGCAATTCTTCGTGCGTTCCGCGACCAACGATTCTGCCATCTTCCAATACCAGAATCTGGTCTGCATGCATAATGGTGCTGATCCGCTGTGCTACAATAATAACGGTTGCATCTGCAACTTCAGAATTCAAAGCCTTCCGCAATGCTGCATCTGTCTTGTAATCCAATGCGGAGAAACTATCATCAAATACATATATTTTCGGCTGCTTTGCGATTGCTCTTGCAATTGCAAGTCTTTGTTTCTGTCCTCCGGATACATTGTTACCGCCCTGTGCAACTTCACTGTCATACCGTTTCTCTTTTTCTTCAATAAATTCTGTTGCCTGAGCGATCATCGCTGCCTTTTCCACTTCCTCCTGTGTTGCATCTTCCTTTCCAAAACGGATATTCGATGCAATCGTACCGGAGAATAATACACCCTTTTGCGGTACATATCCGATCATTTTACGAAGATCCTTCATCTTCATGTCACGGATGTCCACACCGTCTACACAGACACTTCCTTCTGATACATCAAATAATCTCGGTATCAGACTGACAAGCGTTGATTTGCCGCAACCGGTACTTCCGATAATTGCCGTTGTCTTTCCCGCTTCTGCCGTAAAGTCAATATCATGTAATGCATTCTCTTCGGCTCCCGGATAACGGAATGATACATGAGAAAATGTAACTTCTCCCTTTCCGTCCGGCACATCCACCGTTGTCTCTTTATCTAAGATCATGGTCTGCGACTGCAACACCTCATCAATACGATCTGCAGCAACCGTTGCTCTCGGAAGCATAATCGAAACCATAGAGATCATCAGAAAACTCATGATAATGTACATTGCATATGTTAAAAAGGCGATCATTTCACCTACCTGAATATCCCCTGCATCAATCTTTCCGGCTCCTACCCATACGATCAATACACTGACCCCATTCATAATAAACATCATTGTCGGCATCATGAGTGCCATCGTGCCGGATGTAAACATCTGCGTTTTCATCAGACTTCTGCTTGCATCCTCGAATCGTTTTTCTTCATATTTTTCCCTGCCAAATGCACGGATAACCGAAAGTCCGGTCAGAATCTCTCTGGATACCAGATTCAGCTTATCCACTAACTTCTGCATAATCTTGAATTTCGGCATTGCAACTACCATCAATACCGTAATCAGCAACATAACGGCCGCTACCGCAACCACGATCACCCATGCCATAGAAGTTGTGGAATGCAATACCTTACAGATGGCTCCTATTCCCATGATCGGTGCAAATGCTACCATACGGAACATGATCGTAAGTACCATTTGTATCTGCTGCACATCATTCGTACATCTCGTAATCAGAGAAGATGTGGAGAACCGGTTCATCTCCGCATTGGAAAATCCCATAACTTTGGAAAATACTTTTCCACGGATATCCTGTGCCGTGTATGCAGCAAGTTTAGAAGACAGGAAGCCAACCATAATGCTGACAAGCATTGCAAGCACGGCAATCTCTAACATTTTAACTCCCATCTTCTTAAGGTAATCCATCTGGTAAGAATCCATATCCATTCCTAATTTTTCATATTCCGCAGTAGAAAATGACACACCTATAGCCGTTGTCATATATTCCGGATAATCCGCTAACTTTTCTTTGATTCCTTCTGTCATCTGCTGAAGCTGTTCTTTGGGCATTGTACCTAACAGACTCATGATATCTGCATTTTCATCCTGTATTCCCATGGATTGCAAGAGCTGTTCCTGCATCTGCTTTGCTTCTTTGCTATCCGATGTAAACAGATATACCATCATTTGCGCATCCGACATAGCATCTTCTAATCTGGTCAGTTCTTCATCCTTTAACTGCCCCAAATCTGCCACATATACATCTTTCTGTTTCTCATAATGTTCATCCATTATCTTCTTCTGATCTTCCGATAAAAATAACGCAAGATTCTGATATGTTTCTTCCGACATTTTCTCCGGTACCGGATATTCCACGCCCTTATTCTGGATACCGACATCCACAATATCTGACGTATAATCCGGTAATGTCAATTCACAAAATACCTGTACAACAAGTAATGCAAGTATCAGCAACATGACATACCATAATTTCTTCGCAAACTTTAATACTTTAACCACAGTCTACTCTCCTTCCGATTTCTCTACACTGTCTTCTGCTTCTAACGTCTCCATAATATCAAACATCCGATTGGATAACGTGATCAACTGTTCCATATCTTCTTCCCCCATCTGGCTTATCACCTTTAACAACCAGTCGTTCTTTCGCTTCCGCTCTTTCTCACAGATTGCTTTTCCCTTTTCCGATAGTGTAATGTAAGAATTCCTTCGATCGGTCTTAGAAGTTCTTCTCTCGATCAATCCTTTTTCTTCCAGAATACGAATCTTCTTCGATGCTGCAGACATAGTTGTATGGCTCATATCTGCCAGTTCCTTCATGGTAACACCTTCCGGCCGTCTCTGCGTCACTACTGCAACTGCCACCAGTATAAAGTATTCTACATTCGCCATATCTCCCTGTTTTTGAAATTTAACCCGGCAGCGGTGAACTCTGTGCAACAGATTGAATAACTCCACCACTATTTTTTCCATATTCTTATGTTTCATCCCTTCCTATCCTAATCTGCCAAAGCCAATAGTTTCCCTAGGCAAGTATTTATTATATGCCTTTTCACGATACTGTCAATGTTTTCCCTGTGAAAAAAATATGAACATTACAAAAAAAGATCGTTCTTCAAAGAAGTTTGTTGTCTGCAAACCTTCTTGAAAGAACGATCTTTTTTATTTTATATTCTATTGCCTGTTATTCGGCTATTTCAAAATTATGGATCAGTTGTCGTATCATCGGATACAGTTCCTGCTTTAACTGCGGCAGTTCCACCGGTTGTTTATACAAGATGACATTATGTGCCGTAGAATTAACAAGTTCCACAATCATAAACATCAACATTTCCGGATTCCGGAATTTCCTGCCCGCCTCCTGAAACAACTGTCTCACAAAAAGAACTGCAGTCTCACCGGATTCCATCGGCATATTCTCAAGTGCATGTGTAAAAATACCCCAGGAAAGATTCTTCGATATAAACTTGAGCAGCATTTTATTATCATCTAACTGATTCAAAATGTGATCTACTATGAATATGATCTGCTCTTCAAAGTCCTTAATCTCACTCTCTACCAAAGCAACCCTTGCCTTATCAAATATCTGTGCCGCTTTTCTCCGGATCAGGTAATCCCGTACATCATATTTATCCTTGAAATACAGGTAGAATGTTCCCTTCGCCAACTCTGCCTTTTTCATTATGTCCGCAATGGAGGTCTCATTAATACCATTCTGGATAAACAGTGAAAATGCCGAATCCACGATTGCATTCTTTTTTTTCTTTTTATTATCCTCAACCTTTCCCATTACAAACCCTCCTGCTAATGAACAAATTCTTAATTATTTGTCGTCTGATTTGATCTCAGCAGTCTGGAAAATGAATTTTACACTGCCGTCCATACCATCCGCAATACCGGAAAATGACTTATAATCATCTGCATCCTTAGTGATTGCTTTAAAGCGATCCATTACTGTTTTAATCTTACTGTTGTATTCGTTCTGAAGTTTTCCGGTACCTTCGTCCTTGAACTGATTCATACCGTCTAACAATGTTACAGAACCATCCTGTAATTTGTTTACACCACTGCTAACCTCTTTGGTTGCACTATCTAACTTGGATGCACCTTTTGAAAGTTTGGATGCACCGTTCGATAACTGATTTGCAGAAGATGTTAATGTCTTGGTACTGCCTGTCAATGTCTTAATACCATCTGTCAAAGAAAGTCCACTCTTTGATAAGGTAGTTGCACCTTTCAGTAAGGTATCATTTGCACTGCTTAATTGTTTCACTCCATCATACAGATCTTTTGCACCACTTCCGACCGCTGCTACCGGCTTTGATTGTTGCTGAGTTGGTAACTAATTCATTACCGCCTTCTGCTAACTCTGCAAACTTGGAATTAAGATCACTCATTCCTTTTGATTTTACATTCGCCGTCACAGCTTCTGTCACTCCCTTATCATAAGTCCTCTGTGCTACTGCTGCGGTTGTCAACGCTTTCTCAATATCCGATTTCAATGCATCTTTGGCAGTAGCATCTAACGAAGTTGCATCAATTGCAGCATCCGCTGCTTTCTTCGCAGCTGCAACAGCCGTTGCCGTATCAGCTGCACCTACTGCCGTCTCATATCCGTCTGTAATATCGCCAACTTTTTTTGATATTGTAGTTGGAATACCATTTACTCCATTAACATAGTCATTCAAACCTGCATCAAAATCACTATACTTTGCCGGGAAATCCTTTGCACTATTATATAACTTACTGATACCATCATCTAGCACTTTCTCTCCGGATATATACTGTGTCACACCGGAAGCTAACTGATTTGCTCCGGATACATACTGACCGGCTCCATTAGTTAATGTCGTAACACCATTCGTATACTGCTTGATTCCTTTTGCTAATTTGCCGGCACCGGTTGACAGATCCGATGCACCTTTGCTGACATCTCCTACACCGCTTGCATATGTCTTGAAGTTATCCTTCAATGTAGTCAGACCATCTGACAGATCAGAAGAACCGGAGATCAATTCGTCTGTTGCATCTGCTAAATCATTTACAGCATCCTCCAAATCGTTCATATCACTGTCATCATCTAAATCAATGTCAGAGAACTCACTTGAACTTGCAACCGTATAAATCGAATCCATAGAGAAATCCTTTACTGTTGCTTCCACTGTAACCGTATCTCCTAACTTTTCGTTCATCTCATCTTTCATATCATCGGTAAGATTCAGGCTGTCTGCTAATCCTGGCATTCCATAAGCAACCAGAATCTGGTTACTTCCTTCGGATACCAGTTTACCCTGGCTGACCGTTACCTCTGAGAATGTATCAACCGGAAGGATAACTGCGGATGCCATCAAAAATGGTGTATTCATCTTGACATTTTTGCCATCCACTTCATCTTCGAATGTTGAATTATTCTCATATTGAATGGTCATCTTCAACTTACCGCTTTTACCTGCCAGATCCTCTGCTTTGATATCTTTTCCATCTAACTGATAAGAGATCTTCACATTAACCGGTGGTTTCTCGTCTGTAGTTCCCTGATAATAGATATCTGCATCATTTGCTTTCCATGTGAGTTTGTCACCATTCTGGGTAAATGTTTCATCCCCTTTTACATTCTTAATGTCTTTCAGATTAGATACATCCTGAACATCACTGGTACCTGTTACATTCTTTAACCAGTTTGAAACCGTCACATCATCGACTGTTCCATCCGAATCCAGATTCACATAAACGGTTTCTTCTTTTTCTACATTTGTTGCAGCATAAGAAACATTACCTGCTGTTGCTGCAAGACCTAATACCATTGCCGCACTTAATGTTACTGCACAAGTCTTTTTTAAATATCTCATAACAATTCCTCCTTCAGATCTTTCATTTACTACTCTATTTCTGTTCTGCTGCATGTTTACCAATCGCAACGTGACGTAATTTCCAACTCGTCTTACATATGATTGGATCAAATACCCAAAGCATTGCAGGTAATATACAGATAACAACCAATACACTGATCACAGCTCCTCTTGCAAGCAATGTACAGATGGAACCGATCATATCAATACTAGAATATAACGTAATTCCAAACGTTGCTGCGAAGAAACAGGAACCACTTATAATAATGGACTTAATAGAAGCTTTATGTGCAATTGAAATCGCCTCTTTCTTATCCTTACCATTCAATCTCTCTTTGTGATAACGGCTTGTCATCAGGATTGCATAATCAACCGTTGCTCCTAACTGAATACTTCCGATTACAATACTTGCCACGAATACTAACGGCGTATGCGAATAATACGGGAACGACATATTCAGGAAGATTGCAAACTCAATTACAGCAACCAGAATAACCGGTAAGGAAATTGACTTAAATGTAAACATAATGATCAGGAAGATTGCAATGATTGACAAATAGTTTACATTCTTCAGATCCACATTGGTTACATCCATCAGGTCTTTGGTAAGCGGTGCCTCACCGATGACCATACCCTTCTTATCCACACCCTTTACAATCTTGTTAAGGGAATCGATCTGTTTGTTTACTTCATCGGATGCAGTCTTGTAATTTGAGCAGACAAACATCAACTCGTAATTATCACTTGCTAACATCTCTTTCATATCTTTGGGTACCATGGACTCTGGAACACTGGCACCTAATACCGAATTCATTCCGATTACCCATTTTACACCATCAACATTTTCCATATCTTTAATTGCCTGCGTCTTAACCTTAGAGTCTAAATTGGACGGTAGCATAACGATATGCATGACATTCATATTAAATTCTTTTTCCAGTTTCTTATTTGCAACCGTTGATTGAATCGTCTCTGGTAATCCTTTGTCCAGATTATAGTAGATCGATACATGGTTGTTACCATATGCTGCCGGAACAATACCGATTGCAAACACCAACAACGCAACCCATCTTCCTTTAATGATCACATCAGAAGTCTTATGAAAGTTTGGAAGTAATTGCTTGTGTCCGAATTTGTCAATCCATTTTTCAAATACCAGGATCAAACATGGCAACAACGTTACACAAACGATAACGCCAATGATAACACCCTTCGACATTACAATTCCCAAATCGCGTCCAAGTGCAAAGGTCATTACACACAATGCTGCAAATCCTGCAACCGTTGTCAATGAACTACCGCAGATAGAAACAAATGTATTCGATATTGCATGTGCCATTGCTCTTTCCTTATCATCTGGGAATCGCAACTTATTCGCACGGTAGCTCTCCAATAAGAAGATGGAGTAATCCATCGTAACACCTAACTGCAATACCGCAGTCAATGCTGTTGTAATGTAACTTGTCTCGCCGAGGAAGTAATTGCTTCCTAAATTATATAATACTGCTAATCCGATTCCTGCCAGGAATATAAATGGTGTCAGGAACGAATCCATTGTGATCATCAATACGATTAATGTAAATAATGCTGCAATCACAACATAAATCGGAATCTCCGAAAGAGCAAGATTCTTAATATCCGTAACCAATGCAGTCATACCAGAAATAAAACATTTCTCACTTACAATCTTACGAAGTTCCGTAACTGCCTGCATCGAATTATCTGCAGATGTTGTATCATCAAATAATACGATCAGCATCGTTGCATCGCCATTAAATAACGCTTCCTGAATATCCTTTGGAAGCATTTCCTTCGGAACCGTAATGTCCATGATACTATCATACCAGATCACATCACTTACATGTTCTACCTTCTTGATCTTTTCTTCCAAGGCAGCGACATCTTTCATGTCCATATCCTCTACAACTACCATGGAGAATGCACCCATTCCAAACTCATCAACCATAATATCCTGTCCGGATACCGTCTCTAATGAATCTGGTAAATAGCTTAGCAGATCATAATTCGTTCTTGTCTTTGCCATTCCGATCACAGATGGGATTATTAACAAAAGACTCAGAATTATGATAAGCGCTTTGTGCTTTGTAATCCATTTACCTACTGCTATCATTCCTTATCTCTCCTTTCAAAAATGACCATTGTTCATTTTTCTAAAAGAGAATATACTACAAAAATGACCATTGGTCAATACTTGTCAGGAAGAATTTTTATCAATTCACATTTTCTTCACAAAAAAAATACCGTATGGTAATCTTTCGATCACACATACGGCATCTCTATTAACCTCTGCTCTTTTTAATTATTGAAGAACTCATCGAAAAACTCATCCGGTGTCATTTCATTTCCCTGCTGAATATCCTGCTCTGTATTCGTCTGTTCTGTACTCTGCTCTGTTGTCTTCTTCGAATCTTCCGGCATATCCTTCTTTGCACCTAATGTAACTTTCAAGGTTACTTCTTTGTATTCGCCTTTTTCATTACTACGCTGGACAACCATCTCAATCTCTTCTCCTGCCTTCTTATTGGAAAGGATATTCTGTAAAGTCTCCATGCTTGTTACATCACGATCTGCAAACTTAGTAATGATATCTCCTGCTTTTAATCCACATTTGTCTGCCGGTGAATCCTCTACAATCTTTGATACATATACACCGGATGGCATGTTAAAGTTACTGTTCAGTTCATCCGTAATGTCATTGCCCTGAATACCAAGATATCCCTGCTCACTCTCTGCAATGACTTCCTGATTCATCAGATCATTGATGATTGGAATGGCTGTAGAAATCGGAATCGCATATCCCATACCTTCCACTTTGCTATCTACGTATTTGACAGTATTGATGCCAATAACTTCACCTTTTGAATTCAGTAATGCACCACCACTGTTACCCGGATTAATCGCTGCATCTGTCTGTAACATCTTCATCGTCTGATTATTCTCTGTATCTACTTCACGATCCAAAGCACTGATATGACCAACCGTTACGGACTGTCCATAACCTAATGCATTACCAATTGCAATTGCGGACTCACCCAGCTTCAAATCATCGGAAGAACCCAATGCAGCAACTTTGATCTTAGAAAGTGTATCCGATTCCATATCTGATGTCTTGATCTCAAGGACTGCCAAGTCAGCAGAAGAATCGGAACCTTTTACTGTTGCGGCTGCGGCTGTCTCGTCACAGAATGCAACCGTGATCTCTTTGGCACCCTCGATAACATGATTATTGGTTGCTACTAACACACTATCATCTGTCTGCCCGATAATAATACCGGATCCGGAACCCTGTACCTCTTGTTCATATGACTGGAACCAGGATCTTACTGTCTGAACGGATGTGTTCGTAATAGACACCATTGATGGCATTACATTGGATACTACACCGGAAACATCATCCTCGCCTGATGAAGAAGTTCCAGTATTTGTTGTGGTAACTGCCGCAATCTCTGTCTTATTCTTACTATTATTGCCAAGCACTTTATTGCCTACTGCATTCACGCCTACCATCACGCCACCTGCAACCAAACCAAATACGGCTGCAGATCCAAGCAACAATCCAACCTTTTTCAATTTGCCGTTCGATGGTTTCTTTGCCTTCTTTGCTTTCCTCTTATCTGCTGCTTCCGGTCCGAAATCATTGCCTGTGTAGATTCCCTGTCCATATACATTACCCTGACTGTATGGATTCGTTCCGTTTGTCTGATACTCACTCTTCGGAGCTTCTGTTGTCTGTTCCTTTGTTGACGAATCATTCATGTCAACCTCGCCTGATATATTCTCTTTACCAAATGGACTTTCATTTCTTCCATAATGATAAGTTGAATCTGAATTGTTCTGATTCATATTATTGTTCTCGTTTTCCATTGTCAAAACCTGCCTTTCTCAAATTCATTCTGTCTATTCGATAACCTCATTTGTTATCCTATGGTTGTTATACTAGCAGTGTTTTGTGACTAAATTGTGACAAACCTGTTGTAAAATTGTGATACTTCTTCATACTTAATAATCCTCTTCGATCACACGAAAATCTAAATAATCAAATTCTATTCCCTCCACAAAACTATCCTGTGTGAACCGTGTTCTGGAATACCGGATAAAATCCTGCTGATTCAGTGGAAGCCAGATTGGTTTTGCCAGATCAAACGCATAACAAATCTCTTCTAATGCCTGATAAACTTTCTGTGTTCTTGTCATATTATAATCTGTCACCTCGGCAACCATATCTTTTATCAAATGATTATCTTTCATGAGTTGTCCCCATATTCGCATATCCTAGTCTCCTTCTTACTAACCTATGTCAAAAAATAAAAGCTATTACATATGGAAAATGTTTCACTATGTAACAGCTCTTATTGTTATCCATCTAATTCACGATCAGATCTTCTCTCCCCAATCGTCATCATATTCTTCCGACGCATCCTCCTGCTCATCTCCTTCACCCACATCCTGCGGTGATTCTTCTATCGGTTCCTCATAATCTTCCGATTGATCGGACTCTTCTACATCCGTTGTACATTCTGCTTCTGCTGCCAAGCTTTCCGGACTTGGGGGGTACGAATCCGCCTGCCTCTGCTGCTAAGCTCTCAGGACTCGGTGGTACAAAGCTGCCTGCGTCCGGCATTGCCGCTTGTGAATTATCTCCCATTCCTTCAACCTGACTCAAGCTGCCAATAATCTCCGCAATCTCATTCAACTCCCCAATTACATCACCCAGGTCTTCAAGATTACTTTCACTTAATTCTGCGGACGATTGTGCATTTGCCGCGATCTCTTCACTCGCCGCCTGCTGATTTGCAAGACTGTCAATAATGACCGTATTACTCTCCTGCAGATTACTACTTAATTCGTCTAAGCTTGTCATGTTATTATGTAACACATCAACCACACCGGCAATACTCTCAAATGCACCGGTAACATGGTTAATATCCTCCGCCTGCGCCTCTGAAGCCCGAACAGAATTCATAACAAGTTCCGAAGTCTGATCTGCCAACTTAGTCACTCCCTGTAACAGATCTGTGATCTTATCAATAGACTGTTTCGTATTATCTGCAAGTTTCCGGATCTCATCTGCAACTACAGAGAATCCTCTTCCTGCTTCTCCTGCTCTTGCTGCCTCAATAGATGCGTTCAATGCCAACAGATTCGTCTGGGAAGATACCTGATAAATAATCTGTGTAATCTCTTCCGCTGAACTGATCTTATCCTGTAATTCCTGTGCAACCTCTGTCACCTGCTGGTTTGCAACGGCGATCGCGTCAGATTTCTCTTTTAACTGTTCTACCAGTTTACCACCCTGCTCAGTTGCATCGACTGCCTCATTCGTAGATTCCAATGTATGATCCTTCACGCTGATCAGATTATCAATGATATTACGGATCTGCGCTGTCATGTTCGTCTGGCTTTCCATATTCTTAACAGTCTCTGTAACGCCGGAAGATATGGCATCCACACTCTTTGCGACCTCATCTGTTGCATCATGAAAACTGTCTAACTTCGACTGGAGCAGTTCAATATGCTGATTGCCCTTTTCCACAACATTCACCATATTCTGCGTCACTTCTTCCTGATACATCAAATGATACTTGATCTCCTGTTGATCCGTCTCCTGCTCTCTGACAACATTCTCCGCTGTCTGATATAAACACAATGTCATAATAACAAACAATACAATGGCAACAATCCAGGATGCTCCCAGCGCACCCTGTCCCGAAGCAAACATAATAATTGCTTTGACCAGCATAATCACATCTACTGCACTTGCACAAATCAGGCTGTATGTGGTATCCAAATACAACATACTGACAACGATGATGGCACAAAACGGAAGCATATTATATATGTTTCCATGATTAAATACCGAAATAGCAGCTACTAATATATAACCTCCACCTGCAATAAAACGGATTAACGGGCTGTCTGCCATCTTATGATACATAAATACACAGCCACCGATCAATCCAAGGCACAAAATAACCTGAATAATCAAAAAAGCTCCACTTGCAGTTGCTTTCTTCTCTAATACAGAAAGGATCATCCGAACCACTGTAATTGCAATAACCATTTTTAAAAAGTTTTCATTTTTCCTAGTTAATCTTATCGTATTATCCATATATAGTCCCTCTTAATTCTGAAATAATGGCACAAGAAAAACAAATGCCTGATCTGCAGTCGCTTATTTTTCTTATGTGTTCATTATATCATGCCATTCTAAAAGAATCCACCAACTCTTTCTAACCTATTATACAAAAAAGCGGAAGAATTTTCGTCATATTTACCAATAATTCTTCCGTTTTTTCATATAGCTTGTTACATTGCAATAATAATTATTGTATGTCTCCCTCTTCTCTTGCAACCGCCAGCATCAATTTAATCCGATTCTCCTGATTAACCTTTGTGGCACCGGGATCATAATCGATTGGCACGATATTTGCTTTTGGATAGATCTCCTTAACCTTACGGATCATACCCTTTCCTACAATATGATTTGGCAGACACGCAAATGGCTGTGCACAGATGATATTTCCATATCCGCTCTCTGCCAATTCTAACATCTCCGCTGTAAGAAGCCACCCTTCACCCATCTTGTTGCCAAGTCCGACAACACCAGTGATCAACTGCTTGATATGTGCATATTTGGATGGTGGAAGAAACTCACTGTTTTCAGATACTGCATTATACAACATCTTCTCTAACATCTCACAATATTTCATTAACAATTGACAAACTTTCTTCTTTGCCGGATTACCGCCATATAAATTGATATCCTCAATCCGGTTATCAATCTTAAACATCATAAATCCCATGACACCCGGAACCATTACTTCACAGTCCTGATTCACTAAGAAATTCTCCAAATCATTGTTTGCCATTGATGAATATTTAACATAGATCTCTCCGACTACGCCAACCTTTGTCTTAGAAACATTTT
>ERZ779681.116-NODE-116-length-32042-cov-1.77844_pt1 | contig 32042 bp, 34 predicted proteins | sample MGYA00511905_ERZ779681 | MGnify/ENA primary metagenome ERZ779681 (study PRJEB29588, sample SAMEA2144578) | human gut metagenome | biome: human gut; feature: human-associated habitat; material: faeces | place: Denmark | collected 2008/2010 ... | reverse complement strand
ATTGCCCCGTCCCGTCACATCATATCATATCATATCATATAGGGCATTATAACTCAATTTGAGCCTTGTTAGATTTATTTTAACATTTTGTTACATTTAATTATAGATTATTAATTCGCTAAAATATCCACAATCGCAAGTGGGATATATTTTAGTAAATCGCTTGCCAGAACAGAGTATTCCGTAAGCATACTTGAAGCAATTTCTCCTGTTCTACCATGCAAATATACTCCGAGTTTTGCAGCCTCAAATTCGCTCATACCTTGAGCGACAAGTCCTGAGATAATCCCTGTTAAAACATCACCGGCACCAGCTTTTGATAATGCAGAATTACCTGTTTCGTTTATATAAATATCTAAATCTTTTGAACAAACAACTGTACTATGTAGTTTTAAAACCGTTGTACAAGAGTATTTTTTAGAAAGTTTTTGTGCATAGTCAACAGGTTTTGCTAAGATTTTTTCTATATCTGTTTTTAATAATCTGGAGGCTTCCATTGGGTGAGGTGTTATAATGAGTTTCTCAGGCAATTTAACGGGCTTTTTCCTTGCCATGATATTCAGACCATCAGCATCAATCAAAACCACTTTATCGGTCACAGAAAGGGCTGAAATTAAAGATTTGAATAAAATACTTGTACCTGTAGTAACCGACAAACCACAACCAATAGAAACAACATTAAACTTGTCTATAGATGTCTTTATATTTTCTAGTGGAATATAAACAATGTCAGGCGAAAGCGATGCTACTGTATTCATTGTCTTTTGAGAGCTTGAAAGAGCAACATATCCACAACCAATCTTTAAGGCTGAAACAGACGACAAATAAGCTGCTCCTGAATAATTTTCAGAACCTGCAATATTCAAAACCTTACCAAATGTACCTTTATTTGAAAATTCCGGTCTTTCAGGTAATTTAAAGTCCATTTTGTCTTATAACCTCATAAGCCGTAATCGCTACTGAATTTGAAAGGTTTAAACTTCGTTGACCTTCTAACATAGGAATTGTAACTGCATTTTTATCCTGAACGTATTTATCAGGCAAACCTCTTGTTTCAGGCCCAAATACGATAAAGTCACCTTCTTTATAGTTTATATCAGTATAAAGTTTTTTTGATTTTGTAGTTAAATAGTAAAAATTTGCATCAGGAAACATACTATACATTTCTTCCATAGAATCTACTTTATGCAAATCTACGCTATCCCAATAGTCTAACCCTGCTCGTTTTGTATATTTACTACTTAAAGAAAATCCTAATTTACCCACAAGATACAAACTTGCACCACAACAAGCACATAATCTCGCTATGTTTCCTGTATTTTGTGGAATTTCAGGTTCATATAAAACAATATTAAACTTAGTCATTTATAACGTGCTTAGCCTCTATAATTACCGGTAAACCTCTAACAACACAGAATACGATTGCTACAATAGCTAACCAATAACCAATACTAAAAATCAAATCTGCGTTTGGAATATTAGGTATTTTAGCCAATATTATCACGAAAAATGCAAGAACTTTTGCTACTGCATAAGATATTCTCATAAATTTTGAGCCTGTGATAAATTTGCAAATAGGATTAACCTGCATACCAAAAGGTGTAAACCCTTTTTCCATAGCTGCACTACGAATAGTATCAGTTACAAATCCTCTTGTAATAGCGATTAGAGGGAACAATATTGATATCCAACCCATTACTGCAAAAAGAATCCAATAAGTATTTTCAACGATTCTATCGCTCATAATATCAAGCAACGCACCAAATTTTGATTCTTCGTGTAGTAACCTTGCCAAGAATCCATCTAAGCCATCAAGTGCAAATGCTAAAATAGTAAGAACCAAAGCCCAAATATAAGCAGTTTGCGAAGTTGTACAAGCCATTATTAAATAAACAGCTATGAACATTAAAAATACTCTGAATATTGTTACAAAATTTGCCATATTAAACCTTTCAAACCTCTTAAACACCTTTTACTCTTGATAGTGCAAAATGTCTTTCATCAAGAGCTTTAACCTTAGCACCTAACATAATCTTTTCTGCTTCTTCAAGGATACTAACTACTAAATAACCGTTTTCTCCGTCAGAACGAGCTTTTGTATGGTTTTCAATACAACTTACAAAATGCTGACATTCTAATTTTAGAGGTTCAATTTCTAAATAATCTAATGGAATATCTTTTACTGAACTACCCGGTTTATTATCATACAATTTTAGTTTATTTTCAGCAACTGTATCATCTAATATTGCAGTTGCTTTTGTTCCTCTAACTAATAGAGTAACGTGTTTTTGTGGTGTAATCCAACTATCAGAAATATAGCCAATTAAACCGTCCTCAAACTCAATACCTATATGAGTTATATCCATAATTGTATTATCTTCAGTAGAACAACCTAAAGCAGAAATAACTTTTAATGGATTTTTACCAGTAACATAAGATATCATTGAAACATCGTGTGGAGCTAAATCCCACATAACGCTTCTATCATTTTTGAAATAGTTTACATTCAATCTATCAGATTGAGCATAAACAATATCTCCTAATTCGCCAGCTTCAATAAGCATTTTTAGTCTATTTACGGCTGGGTGATACAATAGCAAATGACCAACCATTAAAACAAGTCCTTTTTCATTAGCCAAATCCATCAAATCTTTTGCCTCTTGAGCAACTGTAGAAATAGGTTTTTCAACATAAACATTTTTACCTGCTTCAAGAAGTTTTTTAACTATTTTATAATGAGTATGGCTAGGGGTTACAACTGTAACACCTGTTATCTCAGGATTGTTGATAATTTCATTCATATCCTCTATAACATTTACAGTAGGATATAATTCTTTAATTTTTTTTCTTACATCAGCATCTAAATCGCATACTGTATGTAATACGTTTAAGTTATAAAAATTACGGACAATGTTTTTTCCCCACATACCGTAACCTATTACAGCAATTTTTTGATTACTCATTTCTACTTCCCTCTTTATGTATTTTATTATTATATTACAAAATTATATTATCAATCAATCTGACACCTTCTACACGACAAGCTATCAAGACTAATGTGTTATTATCTGCCTTTGTTTTATCTTCAAGAGTTTCTTTATCAACAAACTCAAGATATTCCATATCATGTTTTTCTGTCAAAAACGAGAACGCAGTTTCTTTAAGTGCGTTTATATCTGTTATTCCTTTATCATAACAATTTTTTATATTCATCAAAATTTTAGATAAAACTAAAGCATCTTTTTTCCCTTCTTCTGATAAATATTTGTTTCTTGAACTCAAAGCCAAACCTGATTCTTCTCTGACAATAGGACAAGAAACTATTTCTATAGGAAAATTCAAATCTTTAACAAATTTTTTAATAATTATTAACTGTTGTGCATCTTTTTGACCAAAGAAAGCATAATCAGGTTGAGTAATATTGAACAATTTAGCAACAACAGTACAAACTCCATAAAACTGACCAACTCTTGATTTACCACACAATTTATCAACATAAAAGAATGGAGGTACTACATAAGCTAATGTATCATTAGATAGTCTTTGACCTTTTCCATACATTTCGTCAGGTGTTGGAGCAAATACCATAGCTGCACCTATTTTTTCTGCCAATTTAGTATCATCTTCTAAAGTTCGAGGATATTTTTCATAATCCTCTCCCGGACAGAATTGAATAGGATTAACAAATACTGAAACAACAACCTTATCACAAGTTTCGACTGCTTTTTTGATTAAACTTGCATGACCTGAATGCAAAGCTCCCATAGTTGGAACTAAACCTATTTTTAACCCTTCTTTTTTCCATTCTGCTATTTTATTTCTAACTTCTTTAATTGTGTGAACTAACATGCATAACCTCTTTTTCTTCAGGGAAAGTACCATTTCTTACATCATTTATATAAGAACTTGCCGCATTTGTGATTACATCTCTTAAATTTGCATATTTTCTTACAAATTTTGGTACATAATCAGAAAATTTTCCTAATATATCATCAGAAACCAAAACCTGTCCTGAGCAATATTTACCTGCACCTATACCTATAGTAGGGATATCAAGATTCTCTGTTATATATTTAGCACTTTCTTCCGGTACCATTTCTAAGACTAATGAAAAAGCTCCAGCATTTTGTAACCTTTTTGCTTGTTCTAAAATCAACTCAGTATCTTCAATAGTCTTACCTTGAGTTTTATATCCTCCTAACATATGTATGTATTGTGGAGTTAAGCCCAAATGTGCCATAACAGGAATACCTGATTCTGTACATCTTTTGACTAAATCAATTATATAATCGCTACACCCTTCGATTTTAACGGCAGATGCACCAGCTTTAACCATATCGCCTATATTTTTCATTGCATCTTCTATGGATACATTAAAACTCATAAACGGCATATCACCAACAACTAATGCTCTGTTAGTTCCTCTTGCAACGGCACCAGTGAATATTAACATTTCGTTCATACCGATTTCTTGAGTTGAATTATATCCTAAAGCAACATTGGCAAGAGAATCTCCTACCAATATCATATCTACACCTGCTTCATCAATATATTTTGCCGTAGAATAGTCATAAGCCGTTAATACAGCAATTTTTTGACCTTCATTTTTTAGTTTTTTTATTGTATTTATAGTAGTTTTACTAATCATCACATATCCTAAAGAAACTATTATTTATTTCTTTTTTTATCTTTCAATTGACGTCTATACCAGTAATAAATAGCTCTTGCAACTCTATGATAGCTATGACGAATAAGTCCATTTTTACTTTCTTCTTCTTCTAGTAAGTTACCTGTAACTACTTTTACTCCTGTTGGTGTCATATTCTCCATATCTAGCACTACAGGGTATGAACCGTATTTAGCATAAGTAGGAGATAATTCTGTTGGCAAGCTATTGTTTACAAGAACGGCATCTAAAATATTTGAACTACCTGCATGATTAATCAGAGCATTAACGTGGCTTGCTACTGAATAATTATCAGTTTCACCCTTTTGAGTCATAATATTACATACATATATTTTCTTTGCCTTTGATTGTGCAACGGCTTGAGCTATTTCTTTGATTAACAAATTTGGAATTACACTTGTATATAAACTTCCAGGCCCCATAATAATTAAATCAGCCTCTTTTATAGCCTCAATAACTTCTGGTAAAGCTTTACATTCTGCAGGTTCTGTAAACAATCGTTTAATCTTTCCACCAGCTTCAGGAATTGCAGATTCACCATGTATAATACGTCCATCTTCCATTTCTGCAGCGAGTTTCATATTATCAAGAGTAGATGGTAAAACCCGACCTCTAATAGACAAAACATTTGAGGATTCTTTTACTGCTCTTACCATATCACCCGTAATTGAGCATAAAGCAGTCAAGAAAAGGTTTCCAAAACTATGTCCTTTTAAGCCTTCACCTATTTTAAATCTATATTGGAAAAGTTTTGTAACTAAATCCTCATCATCAGCTAGAGCTGCTATACAGTTTCTTATATCACCCGGAGGTAGGACACCTAATTCTTCTCTTAAACGGCCTGAACTACCACCATCATCACCAACAGTAACAACAGCAGTTATATTATTTGTAATACTTTTTATACCTTTTAATAGCATTGATAAACCAGTACCACCACCAATTGCTACAATTTTTGGGCCTTTATTAAGTTTTTTTCTGCGATAAAGAGCTTCTAACATAGTTTCTTTTTCTTTACCGTTTCTTAAATCAAGAATTGAAAGGTTCGTTTTTTGCCAACCTTTAAAAAACAATATTGTACCAACTAAAATCACACCTAAAGCTATTACATCAGCAGATGCGTATGATTTTATGTTAATTAAAAAATTATATATCGCTCTAGGTGTTGATAAAATCAAAATACCAAGAGTAATTAAAACTGACCCGAAGAATATTAAAGCAAACCATCTTTTTACTTCTAATCCAGGCATTAACCAACCTGCATCTTTAGGGATATTAATCATATTACGTTTCATCATATTTTTCATTTATTCCACCCAGCCAGAAGCTTTTACCTTTCCATAATTAACAGGCTCTGGAGTAATCAGAGCATGACTACGTTTTAATATATCCAAAGAATGAGGATATTTATTAGGGAAATGTATCGTTGAAATATCTCCGAAAGTTTTACCATCTGCATTATTGTTAATTTGAGATGTATGCAAGAAATCTTGCATTCTCTTTATACAAGCATCTGGATTCGTAATATCTTGTACTTGATAGTCGATATTTAATTCTGGAGTATAAACCTTATCAATAATGATTTCTTGTGCTACAGGTATTTTTACATAATCACCAACTTTTTGCGTAATATCACCAGCTGGACCAAAATATGTTAGCCATTGAGAAGTTTTTTGAATTGCTCTTGCTAACACAGTTGCAAATCTAAAATCTTCACCAGCTTTTCTATACATAGCACCATGAGGTCTTACATGTTCAATTTCTAGTTTAAAAGCTTTTGCAAAAGACATTAAGGCACTAACTTGATATATAACTAAAGCCTCTAGCTCTTCTTCTGTCAAATCAATAGGACGATATCCAAACCCCTGAATATCAGAATAACCAATATGAGCACCTATAACAACATTGTTTTCTTTTGCTAACAATAAAGCATTTTTTATTGTCATAGGATCACCAGCATGAAAACCACAAGAAATATTAACAGAACTTACATATTTTATGAAATCTGACTCAGAATTATTTCTGTAAACACCGTATGCCTGTGCTAAATCACAGTTAAAATCAATTGTCTTAACACTTTTTCTTTCCATATTTACCTCAACTATCAATATAGATACATTATACAACAAATGTAAGAATTTTATACTATAATAATGACATGGAAATTTTTGATAAGTTCACAAATCTTGATAATGTATGTTTAGCTTTAGGTTTCTTTGACGGGGTTCATAAAGGACATCAAGCAGTTCTGAATAAAGCAAAATCTCTAGGTACAAAAACTGCCGTTATCACCTTTAAACACCACCCATTAGAAACATTTAACAAAAATTGTCAATATATTTGTTCTCGAGAAAAAAGAGCAATTCTTATGGATAATATTGGTATTGATTATTTGTTTGAACTTGATTTCACAAAAGAACTATCTCAAATGTCAGGTGAAGAATATTTAAAAATGCTTATTAATTATTTTCACCCAAAAGCTATAATTACTGGATTTAATCATACTTTTGGCGCTAATAAATCTGGTAATCCTGATTTGTTAGAAGCAAAGCAAACAGAATACAACTACAAATATTATCAAGTTCCACCACAAAAAATTGATGACGAAATAATTAGTTCTACAACTATAAAACAACTTTTAGAAGTAGGAAATATCGAAAAAGCAAATAAAATGCTAGGTTATGAATTTTCAATAAAAGGTAAAGTTATACATGGAAATCATATTGGAAGAACTATAGGTTTTCCGACAGCTAATACCGAATATCCTAAATCAATAGTCAAAATTCCTTATGGAGTTTATTGCACAAAAGTTGATTATAAATACTCGGTTACAAACTATGGTGAAAAACCAACAATAGGACAAAACAAGCCTATTGTTGAAACTCATATTTTAAAGTTTGATAAAGATATATACAACACTTATATCAATATAGATTTTATAAAAAAAATCAGAAACGAAAAAAAATTTAATTCTTTAGATGAATTAAAACTACAGATAAACAAGGATACAGAAACATGCTTAAAGTTGTAATAATAGGTTATGGTGAAATGTTTACCAACATGATAGCTGGAACGCTTGATTCCGGGGCTACAATAGTAGGTGTTTTAAGACATGATAGAGTTAAATATCTGCCACCTGTAAGACGCTTAAAAGAAATATTTAATCCAGATTGTGATTATAACTATGTTAGAAGTTACAATCTTAACGATATGAAAGCCAATAGTGCTAATTCTGCTTCTTTTAGAAAACAACTTTTAAAGCTAAACCCTGATATTATACTTGTTGCTTCATGGAGTGAAAAAATAGAAAAAGCGACATTTGATATACCCAAGATTGCAACGATAAATGTTCACCCATCTTTACTACCGAAATATAGAGGTCCAAACCCTTACATGCAAACGATATTACATGGTGAAGAAAAATCAGGTGTTACATTTCATTTAATGACAGAAAAATTTGATGCAGGAGCAATATTAGACCAACGAACAGTAGAAATTTCTGACTCAGATACAGGAAAAGAACTCAAAGCAAAAACAGTATTGACTGCTCGTGGTGCTATTTGTGAGCTTTTAGAAAAACTTTCAGAAGATGTGATATTTCCTATTGCTCAAAACGAAAGTAAAGCAACATATTTTTCTACAGATTTTGATAACGAAATCTCGTTTACAGAAACGGCAAAAAATATCTCTGCAAAAATTCGTTGTATAAATCCTTGGAGTTATACATATTTCTTTTTTGATAAATATGTTTTTGTTCCAAACCCTTATAAAATAACGATTATGGAAAATACAACTAATTTCAATTCTGTTGGACAACTCGTAGATATAGATACAAAAGATAATAGTTTAACTTTTATCACAGGAGATAACAAGTTAATTAGGCTTGGAGATGTAAAATTGTACGGTGCAATTAATCAATTTTTTACTAAATTTATATTAAAAAAATTAAGTGTTTAATTGTTAATCTTTGTAAACTTCTAGTACATTTTTCTAAAGAAATATCTAAAAATACCGTAATACATACTGTACGGTACTATATTTTGATTAGGAATTCTTAGAAAATGGGATTAGCAGCATCACAAGCTAGATTATTAAGCCTTACTGCAAGACAGCACACCGTTGAAGGACGTGCTCAATACTTGCAGGCTCAAAAGCTGCGACTTGCAAATGAATCAGACAGAGTTTATGAAAACTACGTTAATGCTCTTGATGCAACTTCAATACAAACAAAAAGCTATGACTCAAACGGAAAAGTACATTGGCTTGATGGCAGTTTGAATAACTTGATGCGATATGATGCCGATAATAAGAGCTTGGGGAATATTTATTATGTTCAAGATATCAACAGTGGCAAGCTGTATATGCCAACAAATCTTGTAAACGCATATAACAGCTCTAATAATGATGTATTCCAATTCCTTAATAATATAGGAATTAAATATGAAAAAGATGTATATAATGATGAATATATGGACGCATTGAAAACTGTTAATGCTTACAAAAATGAAGGATATGATACATTCCCTTATTCCCAAGCGCAAGTAGAAACCTATAAAAGCTTGCGCAGCGAAACTCTAAATCCTACAAAAAGCAGTACATATAATAATGCTGATGAATTGTATAAATTGGTAAGCTTCTCAGAAAGCACAACTAATAAAGGTGTATATTATCCGAGTGACAAAACGCAATACAGTGCATTACTTGCACAATTAAACAATCTAAAAGGAACCACATATTATACAGGTACAAACAAAACTATTATTGATTATATAAGCAATTTCGATGTTTCAGGCGTATTTGCTGATACTTCTAAAGCTTCAAATATTAGCGCTACAACCAATGAACCTGATAAAACTCTTTATGTATATTGGGACAAAGCAAAAGAAAATGAAAAAGAGAATGAAGAAGATAAACAACAAATTGATGACTTGATGAAATTGAAAATGTTACTTAATGGAGGTTCTTGGAAGAAAACTTCCAACATCTTTGACCCTATATTTGGCACAAATTTAATAGGTGAAGCAACAACAACAGGAAACATTTATACAGATGACATGCAAAACACATTAAATGCTTATACAGGAACTAATAACGCAAATATGGGTGAAGCATTGGTAAAAATGGCATCTGATATTAAAGATTCTGAAACAAACAAAGCCTTGACAACAGCAAACAACAATTTCCAAACATTCTTTACATCTATCGGAACTACACAAGAAGAGTTTGAAACAAAATTGTCTAATTATAATACATATAATAATGCTGTTGCAGATTTGAGCACTAAAGATCAAACAACATATACAAAATACGAAGATGACAATTTAGGACCATACTATGAGCAAATATTCAATGCTATTAATGCTGCAGGAGGCTGTACTGAAATTACAACCGAAAATGCAAAAAGTGGTTCTTGGCTTACAAATATGGTTAAAAACGCTCAAGTTGTACTTGCAACTTTTGACAATGATAAAAAAGAACTTGATAACATTACAGCATCTTCAAATGTTGGTTTAAGAGAAATCAGCAACGACAGAGAAATAACTAAAGCTGACAGCGAATACGAAGCTGATATGGAGGCAATTAACTCTAAAGAAACGAAATATAATACTCAATTAAACCAATTAGAATCAGAAAGGAATGCTATCAAGACTGAAATTGAATCCTTGAAACAAATACGAGAAGATAATATTTCTTCAACCTTTAAACTGTTCTCGTAAGACTTAATCCTGTTCGTCAATCTTTCCGTCATAATCGTTATCAATGCCATCTGAAAGAGAACCTATAGAATATTTGCTTTCAGGTACGACATCATGTTTTAGCCAAAAATCATAAATTCGACTCCATAAATATTCAAAATATTTTCGATAAAATAATGCAGCTTTAGAGTTTTTGATAACAACTAAATTCTCATCATTTTTATTATTACCCGAATATGAGAAGTTCATTGAACCGATAACTAAATATTTATCATCTACAATCATTGATTTTGAATGGAGTTTGCCTGCATAGTTTTCTGTTTTTACCAGAATACCATTATCTCTTAACAAGTGATGTTTAGACGATAATGAGCGCCCACTGACTGCATCAATTATGATTTTTATATTAACACCTCTTTGCTTTGCTTGTATTAAAGCATTAACAGTATCTCGCTCTGTAATCAGGAATGCTGGCATGTATATATATTTTTGTGCAGAATTGATTAAAGGTAAAATAGCCCTTTTAACAGTATTATCTTTAGGTGAAAAATATACTGAAATTTTAGATTCGCCTAGAATAAAATCCCTTTTGGTTGAAACATTTTGTTTTAAAGTATGGAAATTACCTTGAAACATCTGCTCAAATTCTTCTTCATATAGTTCAGCTACAGATTTTGACTTTATTACAATTATGCTATTTGAGTTAAATCCTGACATATCGGTTGAACTCAAATTGGCAGAACCTGTAAGAACTATAGATTTATCAAAAATAAAGAATTTATCATGCATCAACCCTGTAATACCTGCATCAGAGCGTGACAACGGTATTTTCTTAGCCAAATACATTGTGTCAGAATACAAATTATTTCCTTTTGCATCGACATCATAAACCAAGCGTATTTTAACACCTCTATTAATTGCAGAGGCTAGTGCGTTGTCTATTGCAGGGATTCTCTCATAACCATATAAAGCCATATCAATAGTATATTGAGCCGAATTGATTTCTTTTACTAACTCCTTACATATTTGAGACTCACAATTTTTTGAAGGTTTTAGTGTCGTTGTATGATCAGAAAGAAGTATCTTGATATATTTATCCACAAATATCATGCTTGGGCGTGGAAGCGATGTTTTCTTTGAGCTCTTTGCATCTTTTTTCTTTGAAGTTGATACCTTATTTTTACAACAATATCCACAAGGCTCATAATCTTTTATCTCTTTTAACGGTAAAATAATATACTCTTTTGTTTTGATACCATACTTACATGTCAATTTATGGTATTTATGAGATTTAGTATTACATATACGATATTGTTGCAATTTAGCAAATTGCAATTTTTCATTAAAACTTTTCTTATCAACAGGTAAACAATCTTTCACATAAAACGCAGATGTTTTTTCCTTTGATAAATCTGCAAGACAAGCTAAAGCAAAAACATCTGCTAAAGGTATGTTCAATTTTTTGGCAACGACTTTACATAAATCCTTGTCCTGAAAAGAAAGTATCTGCTTTGAGGTTACGGGTAATATTTCTTTTGTTGTTTCAATTTTAGGTGCTAACAAATAAGAATCTCTATAACTAAATAAAAATCCTACAAATAATAAACAAATTAAAACTATCCCTAAAAACTTTTTATTCATATAAATATAAAAATACCCTGCCTTATAGAAAAGGCAAGGTATTTATTAATCAATATTAGTGACACAATGCAAGAAGAACACCAGCAGCAACAGCTGAACCGATAACCCCTGCAACATTAGGACCCATAGCGTGCATTAACAAGAAGTTTTGAGGGTTAGCCTCTAAACCTACTTTGTTAGAAACACGAGCTGCCATTGGAACTGCAGAAACACCTGCTGAACCAATAAGTGGATTGATTTTTGTCTTTGAGAACAAGTTCATAAATTTAGCCATCAATACACCTGCGGCAGTTGCAACTGAGAATGCAATGATACCTAGAACTAAGATTTTCAAAGTTTCTAAAGTTAAGAAGTGGTCATATTGTAATTTTAAACCAACAGCCAAACCTAAGAAAATTGTAACAATGTTGATTAAAGCGTTTTGCATAGTGTCTGATAATCTTTCAACAACACCACATTCTTTACACAAGTTACCAAATGTCAACATACCAACTAGAGGGCAAGCATCAGGTAAGAAGATTGCACAAAGAATAAGAACTACTAGAGGGAATACAATTTTTTCTCTCTTAGAAACTTCTCTTAACTGTGTCATTTGAATTTTTCTTTCAGCTTCTGTTGTCAACAACTTCATGATTGGAGGTTGAATCAACGGAACCAATGCCATATAAGAATATGCAGCAACTGCAATCGCACCCAATAAATCAGGAGCTAATCTTGAAGTTACAAAGATTGATGTAGGACCATCAGCACCACCGATGATACCGATAGAACCAGCTTCCGGTAATGAGAAACCTAAGAACAATGCTAAGAACAATGCACCAAAGATACCAAACTGAGCTGCACCACCTAATAATGCAGTTTTAGGATTTGCAATCAAAGGACCGAAGTCAGTCATTGCACCAACACCCATGAAAATAATCAATGGGAAAATACCGATAGCAGGGTCAATACCTACTTTATAAACGAATTGTTGAAAACTGTGGTCGCAAGGGAAGTTTGCTATCAAACCTCCGAATGCGATAGGCACAAGTAGTAATGGTTCAAATTGTTTTTTGATACCTAACCAAAGTAGGAATAAACAAATAAATACCATTAATATTTGTCCGTACATGTGTAAAAATTGTTCTACACTATTTTGAATTGATGGATCAGCAGGAAGAACGAAGTTCACGATGCCTGTTGAGTTCCAAAGGTTTATTAAACCATCTTGAATACTAATAGCCATTTCTAACTTCCTTTCCTAACTAACCAATAACTACCAATGTTTGACCAGTGATAATTTTATCACCTTGAGCAACTTCGATAGCTTGAACTGTACCCGCTTTTGGTGATTTAACTTCTGTTTCCATCTTCATAGCTTCAACAACTAACAATACATCGCCTTCTGCTACTTCATCACCTTCTTCAACTTCTAGTCTTAATACATTACCAGGTAAAGCAGCTTTAACTTCTTCGCCTTCAGCAGAACCTGAAGATGCTTTTTGTTCGATACCGGCTTTAACATTAATATCATAAGCCTTACCGTTAACAGTTGCTTTATCGCCATCAAGTTTAACAGCGTAGTTTTTACCATTAACTTTAACTGTATATTCACCTGTTGAAGATGCTTGAGCTGCTGATGCAGTTTCTTTATTAGCAGTTTTATTAACAGAAACTTGCCCTTTACCTAATAAGAATTCAATACCTTTATCTACATTACCGTCTTTGCAAGCTGCAGAAATAAAGATGTTTTCATCAGTTGTAGGAAGTCCGGCTTCTTCAAGTCTTTTCTTAGCAGCTTCAATACCTTTATCAGGGTCTTTTTCGTTGATATCAACAACTTTTTCAGTAGTTGGTTCCATACCGATTTTTTCTTCAGCCCATTTTACTAATTCAGGATCAGGTTCGCAAGGAGTTTTACCGAAGTAACCAAGAAGCATTTTAGCATAACCAGGGTTAGCTTGTTGCCATGGTTCAGGAGTAATTGCGTTCAAGAACGATTGTTGAGCATAGAATTGAGAAACAGGAGTTACTGATGTAGCAAAACCACCTCTTTCAACAACTTCTTTCATATTAGCAATAAGCTTAGGGAATTTATCTAACATACCCATATCTTTTAATTGGTTTACAGTTGTAGCTGTAGCACCACCCGGAAGTGGAGCTTGGGTAAGAATTGGATTTACAGCCAAAGAAATTGGAGAGATTGGATAATCTTTCATACATTCTTTGAAGATTTCTTCTGTTTCCATAATTTTCTTAATATCTAAGCCTAAATCATATTCAGTACCCTTCAATGCGTGCCACATAGAAATGATATCAGGTTGACCGGTACCACCTGAAACAGGTTTCATAGCCAAGTCAATACCATCAGCCCCACCGTCAAGAGCAGCTAAGTATGCAGCTAAGCCTGTACCTGCTGTTTCGTGAGAGTGGAATCTGATGTGAGCATCTTGACCCAATAATTCACGAGCCATTTTAACGGTTTCATAAACTTTTCTAGGGTGAGATGTACCTGAAGCATCTTTGAATGCCAAGCTATCAAATGGCAAGCCTGAATCTAAGATGTTTCTCAAAACTCTTTCATAGAAAGCAACGTCATGTGCGCCTTCACAACCATAAGGAAGTTCCATCATTGTAATTGTAACTTCGTGCTGCATACCGTATTTTTTAATTGAATTTGCAGAATCAACTAAGTTGTTTACATCGTTTAAAGCATCAAAGTTTCTAACAACATTTACTCCGTGTTTTGCAAACATTTTTGCGTGCAAATCAATAATATCACGAGGTTGAGAGTTAAGACCTACAACATTTACACCTCTTGCTAGAGATTGTAATTTAACATCAGGACCAACTGCAGCTCTGATTTTATCCATTGTTTCAAATCCGTTTTCATTACAGAAAAATATTGGAGCTTGGAATCTTGCACCACCTGCTGTTTCAAAGTGTTTTAAACCTGCACCTACAGCTGATTGTAAAGCAGGAATAAAGTCTTCGACAAGAACTTTCGCCCCATAAATTGATTGGAAACCATCACGGAATGATGTATCCATAACCTTAATTAATTTTGTCATTTTATTATACCCTTTCTTACTTTATAAAAATTATCTTTTAAACATTGCAGCTACTATAGCAGCAGCTATTTCGGAATCATCACCTTTTGCAACTTTTTTCTTACCACCTGCAACTTGAGGAACAGGTTCCGGCCAAATTGTATTTAATTTTGCAACAACTTTTGACATGCAATTCATGGCAAAAATCATGATAGTTAAGAAAACAAATACTGTTCCCATGCCTACGCACATAACAGCAAAGCCTTCATTAAAAATTTCTACTACGTTCATAATATATCTCCTATTAAAAGTGTATTTTTGATATTATCTTTTTCTAAAACTAATGCACCGTCTTGGGTAATATCAACAGCACAACCTGATTCTATTTTACCAAGAACATTTACACTAATGTCAGTATTCAAAAAAGAAGCATGATTCAAATAAAAATCTCGAATCATTGCAAATCCTGTATTTAAGAACCTATTATAATTTAAAAAGAACTCATCTGTCAGAGTTTTTAAAAATTTTTCTCTATCTATTTCTTTATTTAATATAACGGCTAAAGAGGTTGCAGGTTTATCAATGGAATCTAAAAGAGTTTGCGAGGTATTCAAATTCACTCCGATACCTAATGCAATACCTTTAAAAGATGAACCTTGCATTGAGGTTTCAGAAAGAATTCCTGCTATTTTTTTACCGTCAACTAAAACATCATTCGGCCATTTTATTTTTGAATCTACACCATATTTTTCTAGAGTTTTACATAATACAACTGATAAGTATTGGGTCAAGTTGGAATATATTTCTTGAAACTCACATGACGGCTTTAAGCAGAAGGTCATGTAAATATTATTTTCACCGGTATCTATCCATTTACGACTTAAACGACCTCGACCATCAGTTTGATGAGAAGTATAAACAATAGTACAGTCAGAAAGCTCTGACATGTGTTGTTTTACATAAGCGTTTGTTGACCCAACCTCTTCTAGAAAAATAAGTTCCATATTTCTATTATAAAACAAACATAAAAAATCACCGAGCTTGCTAATTGAAATTTTGATTTTTATTTATTTAAGTAATCTATCAACCCCAAAAGAGCAAATTCATAAGATTTTTCTTTAAATCCTACAACTTGTCCTATAGAAACACCTGAGATTAAAGAAGTGTGACGAAATTCTTCTCTGGCATGAATATTTGTCATGTGAACCTCGACGGTAGGAATTTCGACTGAAGAAATAGCATCTCTTATAGCAACACTTGTATGTGTGAATCCACCGGCATTTATAATTAAACCATCACAAGTTGTTTGTTGGATTTTATCAATAATTTCACCTTCATGATTACTTTGGAAACATTCAATTTCAACATTATTTTTACGTCCCAATTCAATTATTGAATTTTCGATAGATTCTAAAGTAAGATTTCCATATTTTTCAGGTTCTCTTTTACCAAGCATATTCAAATTAGGACCGTTCAACAATAAGATTTTCATATTCACCTCATAAAATCTGTTCTTATGATATCATAAATAAACGGGTAATTATTAAGGTATAAGTGGAAATTATGAAAGATATTCAAAACCTAAAAGATAACAGAGGAGTTGATATACAAAAAGTAGGAATTAAAGATATTGAATTCCCTCTTGTTATTCAACGCAAAGACGAAGAAGACCAAGTTGTATGTGCAAAGGTAAAAATGAGTGTATCATTACCTTCTCATTACAAAGGTACTCACATGTCCAGATTTGTAGAATGTTTAAACGACTGGAGAGAAAAGCGTCTTTTGGGAGTAGATATCGAAGGTTGTGTTCAAGACTTGGTAGAAAGACTTGATGCAAAATCTTCTTATATAAAATTTTCTTTCAAATATTTTATTGATAAAAAATCGCCGGTAACCAATATTACAGCACCAATGTGCTATGACTGTTCTTTTGAAGGCATTTTATCAGATTACGGTGAAGATGATGAGGAGTACAAGTTTGTTCTCGGAGTTAAAGTCCCTGTTACAACATTATGCCCATGCTCAAAAGAAATTTCTGATTATGGCGCACACAACCAAAGAGCAATCGTATCAGTAAAAGTATCTTATGACAGAGATGAACATATTTGGATAGAAGATTTGATAAAAATGGTTGAAAATAATTCATCTTGCAGTCTTTATTCTTTACTAAAAAGAGAAGATGAAAAATATGTAACCGAGCATGCCTATAACAATCCTAAGTTTGTAGAAGATGTACTTAGAGACGTCGTATTAGCATTAAGAAACAACGATATTGTAGATTCGTTCACCGTAGAATGTGAATCTATCGAAAGTATCCATAACCACTCAGCATGGGCTTTTCAATCAGAAGGTTAAATAAAATATAACCTTTTTTATTTTCTTGGAGTAAGGAAGTCTAGGACAGCCTTTCTTTGAGCTTCTTCTTTTAGTTTTATAAGACTTTTTATATCTTTCATTTCTACAAAACCGTTTTCAACCATAAGTTCTGCAAATTTTGTATGCTTTCCACTCTTTTTTTGTTCATTTTGTTGATTAAGAATAATTTGAGTTTGTTCTTCTGATAATTTTCCAATTTTTTGAAAATATTCACCTGTCATGCACTCTCCAGCTATAAACATAGCTATCGCAAGAACCTGTACAGGTATTTCTTGTTTTATATATTTGTTTTTGTAGGCAAACATAAACAATTTTGAAATATCTTCCATTGAGTATTTCTTTTCAATAGACATTTCTAATATTGATAAATTATTTGCACAGTCATATAAGAAATTATAAATACCTTCTGAATATTCTTCATTTTTCTTATCAAGTTCTTCCATACCAAGTTTTGAAATAGTTGGTCTATAGATGTGGAAGATTTTACTTTCGTCCATTGTGATTAAATCACCACTGAGATAAGACTCTAAATCTTTTCTGAGATAAACAAGTATTACTTGTTTTACCCATAAAGGTAATGAGGTCAACTCTTGTATAAAAAGTAAAAATATATTGCGTTTCATTTATTATCCTTTCTTTAAACGGTTACTTTTTTTTGATTATAACATATAATGTAAAAAGTAGAGAGGATATCAAACCATGGGTATGGACGGATTATCAATGGCGAATACAGGCATGTTACGAGAAGCGACTTCTCGTGATTATGCTATCCAAACAGAAGAACATGTCGAGCAAGATGATAAAAATAAACAAATCGGCAAGCTCTCTACCCAAATGAAGGTAAAAGAAGACGGACATAACGGAAGTGACGCTCAAGAAGAAGATAATAACGACGAAGCTGCCTCTTATGAAAAATCAGAGGAAGACGGCGAACAAGTAGAAAAGTTAGAAATTCCTCAGGAAGAACTGGAAAATCACACTTTTTATGTTAAAATATCAAGAGATGGAGAAATCTTTGAGCTTTATGACAAAGAATCTGACAGATTAGTTGAAAAAATAAGCGCAAAAGAGATTAACCAGTTAATGTTAAAACTTAATATGGCATCAGGAATATTAGTTAATAGGTCAGTATAATGTTAAATCCTTACGCTAAAAACTTAAATCAATATAAAAATAACGAAATACTTACGGCAACGCCTGAAAAGTTAATGATTATGCTATATGATGCTGCTATTCAGTTTTTATTCAAAGCTAGAAAAGCTATAAACGAAAATAACCCTGCAGAGATTTGCAACAATATTATTGGTTGCCAAAAGATTTTAAGAGAGTTTATGAAAACCATTGATTTAGAAAACGGTATTGAAGTTGGTAAACACTTGTTTGTTTTCTACGATAAACTCGTAAAAATGTTGTATAAAGTTAATAGAAAACGAGATTTGGATATGCTGGAAGAAGTTATTAACGAATTAAAAACTTTACGAAGCGCATTTCTTGGAGCTATTGATATTGCTGCAAAAGAAAAATCAGGTTCTCTTATAGATTCTGATACAGAGGCATAGGGAGGACTTCATGTCACAATATGACCAATTATTACTTTTTTATGACCGTTTGCTTACAATAGCTGATGAGATTGAAGATATGATTAAAAAAGAGCTTTTTGATGATATCCTTGATAAAATTCAGATTCATGACAAAATTTTTGTACAAATCAAATTGGCAAAAAAATGCTCTGATTTGACTGAAGAACAACAGACTAAAATTGAACAAATTGAAGAAGAATTAAAAGAAAAAGAGAAAAAAAATATAGAAGTTTTACAATCAAACATGATTGAAGTTAAACAAGAATTAGATAAATTAAAACTCCAAAATAAACTAAAACAAGCATATTCTCAAGATACTACACACCAAGAACAAGGTAGTATTATTGATGTTGATGATACTTATAGAAACTAAGCATCATTTTAATTACGCTTGACTTTATTTAACAAAATTTATATATATAAACAAAAAGTGACTTTTATTGTTCAAATAAAAGTCACTTTTTCTATTTATAAAATACTTAAAATTAGTATCTATAGTGAGCAAAAGCTTTGTTAGCTTCTGCCATTTTGTGAGTGTCTTCACGTTTTTTACATGCAGCACCAGCACCATTTGATGCGTCCATCAATTCATTTGTTAATTTATCGATGAATGATTTTCCTCCTCTGTTCTTAGCAGCAGCAATTAGCCAAGAAGATGCAAGAGCAAATCCTCTATCAGCTTTAACTTCGATTGGAACTTGGTATGTTGAACCACCAATACGTCTTGCTTTTACTTCTAACAAAGGTGTAGCATTTGATAATGCTTTTTGGAATACTTCAATAGGATTGTCATTAGCTTTTTCTTCAATACGTTTCATTGTTGCGTAGAAGATTTTTTCTGCTAATGATTTTTTACCACGACGCATAATTCTGTTGATGAATTTTGAAATATCAACATTATTATAAATTGGATCTGGAGCCGGGATTCTTCTTTCTGGTTTAGAACGTCTTGACATTATTTCTTACCTCCCTTTTTAGCTCCGTATTTAGAACGGCTTTGAGCTCTGTTTGCAACACCTGCAGTATCTAAAGTACCACGAACGATGTGATATCTAACACCTGGAAGGTCTTTTACCCTTCCACCTCTAATTAGAACAACACTGTGTTCTTGAAGGTTGTGACCAATACCTGGGATATATGATGTAACTTCAAACCCGTTAGTAAGTCTTACTCTGGCAACTTTTCTAAGTGCTGAGTTTGGTTTTTTAGGGGTTGTTGTATAAACCCTTGTACATACTCCACGTCTTTGAGGACAATTCATCAAAGCTGGAGATTTTGTTTTGTCTTTTAGCTTTTTACGTTCTTGACGTACAAGCTGATTCATAGTAGGCATTACCTATCTCCTTTTAAATTTGTTTGTATAACTATCTTGAGCCGTCAAATCCAGCACGAAAATTTCGACTAAGATACTTCTATCTAACTACAAGCATATACGAATGTCAAATATAATCAGTTTTAAAACTTAATAAAAATCAAGAGATTACTACTTTTGTAATCGTATTTTTAAGTAATGTAACTAATTCTAAAAATCTTGAAATCAGGGTAAAATAAATGTGTTTATAAATATATCAGTTAAAAATACTGACTTTAGTTCATTTAGAATGGAAAGGGGCGAAGAGCCCCTTTCCATTTTTTTAATATTATTATGAAACATGTAAAACAACTTTGTTTTCTTTTAAAGATTGCTGAACATCAACAATTTTTTGGTTTGAACTTCCGACCCAATGCAAATTGTTGTCATTCAAGGCTTGTACAAAGCGACCGTCTGCCAAGACATCAACATACTTCATGCCTTCCCAATCTTTAACATCTTCCCATAAAAAGCCTGTATATGACCATACTGTTTTTTCAGGATAAAGTTCTTTACATTTTTTCATCAAACGACATACTTCCGGACGATTGAATGGGTGCAAAGGATCTCCACCACTAAAAGTTATTCCTGAAATATGAGGTTTTCCCAGAGCTTCAAAGAGTTCTTCTTCTGCAGCTTCATCGAACGGAATCCCACCTGCCAAATCCCATGTTATAGGATTTTGACAACCTTCACAGTGATGAGTACAACCAGATACCCACAACACGACACGCAAGCCGTCACCATTCAGCATATCGTCTTTTGTTATATTATGATAATTCATTACATGCTTACCCTATCTTTAATTTCTTCCATTTTGTGATCTGCTAAACGAGAATCACCTTTAACTCTTGAATATGCAAGATATCCGTTCATACGTTCAATCTTAGTCAGGTTTTTAGAACCACATTTTGGACAAACATCCATATTCAATTCTTGGTGTCCACAATCATCACAATATGAAAGTGAAAGGTTAACGCCTTCATAGAAACCCATATCCATTGCTCTATTGATTAGAGTTTCTACAGCTTTCGTATTATAGCTGATCGGATATTTTACATATTGAATTTTTCCACCGTTAAACAAATCCCAGAATCTCTTTTCCAAATCTTGTTTTTGAATAGGGCTGATTTGTTCAGAAACATGGCAGTGGGAAGAATTTGAAATATATGGTTTATCAGAAACATTTGGAACAATACCGAATTTCTTTCTGAATTGTTTTATTTGCAAACCACATAAGTTTTCTGCAGGAGTACCATATATTGCATACAATATGCCGTCTTCTTTTTTGTATTCTTGAGTTTTTTTATTGATATATTCCATTACTTCAAGAGCAAATTGACCGTCTTCAACAAGAGATTTACCGTTATAAATTTCTTGTAATTCATTTAAGGCAGTTATACCAAATGATGCTGTTGAAGATTTCAAAACAGGTCTGATTTTATCATGGATACCTAAATGACCACCCAAGAAACCACCTTCGCAGAATGCTAGAGGGTTTACAGATGCTTTCATTTCTCCAAGATAATCATAGGTTCTGATATGAAGTTGTCTTATTAATTCCAAATAGTAATCAAGAACTTCATAGAAATCTTTGCTTTCTTTCTTAGCTTTTGCATAAATCATAGGTAAGTGAAGACTGATAGCACCGATATTAAATCTACCTACAAATACCGGTTTATCGTTTTCATCAGCAGGATTCATGCCACCTCTTTCAAACCAAGGAGAAAGAAATGCTCTACACCCCATTGGAGAAACAACTTTACCGTATTTTTTATATATTGAAGCAACATAGCCTTCACCTGATAATGATAACCAGTCAGGATACATTGTTTTCTTTGAACATTCAACACCTGCTTTGAACAAGTCTTCGTTCACTTTACCTTCGCCATGAAGATTTTTATCATATAAGAATACGATTTTAGGGAACAATACAGGTTTTTTACAATCTTTTTTACCTTGTCCACCCATTCTTATTTTTAACATAGCTTTTGTAGCCATTTTTTCATAAATACCTGTACCTAAACCGGCAGTAACGGTAATAAACGGATAGTCTCCTCTTGATGATGCAACTGTATTGAATTTGTATTCCCAACCTTGGAAACCTTGTTCAAAATCTTTTTGTACATCTTCCAAAGCTGCTTCACGAGCTTTTTCAAAAGAAAGACCTAAGCACAAATATTTGTTGTTTTGTCTTTCAAAAGTCTTTTCTGCATAAGGTTTCAAAATTTTATCAACTTCAGGAACTGTGAAACCACCATATTGTTGACTTGCTGCAGCCATTACGATATCGCCGATTACATCAAATGCAACATCAAGTGATTTTGGTTCGTTATACCAAAGGTTACCCATTTCAAAACCACCTTTAAGAACAGATGCAACATCAAATAAACAACAGTTCATAGTATCACGTCTTGCAGACATATCGTGGATATAAATATAACCATCTCTGATAGCTTGCAATTCATCAACTGTTAAGAAAAATTTCTTATATAATTCTTTATTTAATTCGTTGAAAATCAAAGAACGTTTTGTTGAAACCAAAGTTGAATCAGCATTGGCATTTTCTTTATCACCAATATACATAATTCTTTGAGATTCTTGATAAACTTTATCTAACATGCTGACAAAATCTGTTTTATAGTTTCTGTAATTTCTATAACTTTGTGCAACTTTTGGATTTACATTATCCAAAGCGCTTTCAACAATGTTATGAATTTCTAAAATATCAATATTCTTTTTACCAAGAGCCTTTACTTCTTGTTCAACAAAAGCACAGATTTTTTGTTCTTGTTCATTTGTAAACTTAATCAATACTCTTTGAGCAGATTTTGTTACTGCATTAACAATTTTTTGTATATTAAATTCCTCTAATGTACCATCTTTCTTAATAATACAAGTTTTGCTCATATCTAAAAGCGTTTGAGGGGTGAAGGACTTTGCTTCACCAGACATAGCCTTAATCGCATTTGTAAATACATTTGAGTGGATTTCAACAATGTTTTCACTCTTTTCATGTGACTTGTTCATCGAATTTTGCATAATAATTTTTCTCCCCTCAGTCTCTTAATTAAGTATTCTGACTGTTTAGGCTGCGAACCGATAAAGGATTCGTATCCTTTCTTAATTAATATTTCTATCTCCCATTACTAATTACAATTTATTATATGATAGACAATCAAATTGGACAAGGTTCAAATGGAGGAAATTCATAATAATTAATATTATAAATATTTGTAAAAAAAGTATATATTACTAGCAAATTAAATATATCACAGACATTATAATAATAGAATACAACGAAGGATGTATAGGAGGTAATAATGGTTAGTATATTATCTGTAGGAAAGATTTTTAATACACCTGTAAAATTTAACGCAAATCCGAATAATAATTGTAAACAAAATGATAAAGAAGGTTTAAGAAATTTTGCACAAAACCAAGTAAACCTAGGTTATGGTGTAATTGCAGCAGGCGCTGTCGCAGTTGCAGGCTCTTTAGCAAAAAGTAAATCAGTAAGAGCAATCGCTGCAGTACCTGCAGCATTAATATCTGCAAGCATGGGAATTAACATGCTCAGCAGTGGTAAAGCAATTCAAAAAGAGGTCGAAGCAACAGGCGAAACTAAACCTCAACAACAACCTACAACAGAAAAAGCATAATTAATCAACTATAAATCGAAATGCAAATTAGGGTTGCGTCTAAACCATGTTAGCTGACGCTTTGCATACCTTCGAGTATTCTGCTTTATCTTTTCTACAGCTTCTTCTAAGGATATCTTATTGTCCAAGAACTCTATGATTTCTTGGTATCCTATTGTATTCACAAGATTTTTTATTTTACCATGCTTTACCAACAAATCTTTTGTTTCTTCAATAAGTCCTTCACTTATCATGGCATCAACCCTTTTGTTTATACGGTCATAAAGAGCTTCTCTAGATTCGAGTTCAGGAAATACCCATTCAACCTCATACTCATTATTTTTTATACCTTTTATTGAGGAGAAAGGAGTACCGGCAAGCAGACTTACTTCTAAAGCTCTAATAACTCTGACTCTGTTATTTTGATGGATTTTCTCAGCAGAAATACTATCCACTTCTTTCAACATTGCAAACAATTCTTCATTAGATAGTTTTTCTAAATCAGCTCGAAGTTGTGGATTAGCTTCAATCCTCGGCATATCATAGTTCTCCAGCAGAATTCTAAAATACAAACCTGTGCCACCTGCTACTATCGGAACTTTTGAATGAGCATGCAAATTTGAAATTATTTTACGAGCTTCATCTGCAAAATCTGCAACAGAAAAATCATATTCAGGTTCGACAACATCTATCATATGATGTTTGACCATTTGCTGTTCTTCTTTTGTTGGTTTAGCTGTTCCTATATCAAAACCTTTATAAACCAATCTAGAATCAGCTGAAATTATTTCAGTACCCAAATTTTTAGCCATTTCTATTGCCAATTTGGTTTTTCCACTCGCTGTAGGCCCAACAATAGCTATTACTTTATTCATCAGCTTCAAATTCTTTCTTGTAGAATAAAAAGATTAACATAGCTGCATATAATAAGAAATAGAAATATACAACCGTAATCAAGAATTGTGCAAATTGCAATTTTACAATAGCTGACAAAAGCATGATAATAAAATACAAAATCATCAAAAATGAAAATATTGTCAAAGCCTTGAAGAATTTCTTTATCAATTTTGAAACAGAAGTAACAAAAGCGTGAAATGCTGTTTGTTGCTTGAACACAATTTCAGGTGCCCAAAACATAACCAAAAATGAATACAATGTAGTTGTAAATATAAAATACAAATTCCATTGACTAAGTTTGGTTTGTTGTTCCAATGTCAAATTCTTCAACAAAGAAGTCATAGCCTCAGGTGAGGACATTGCAAAGAACAATTCAGGACGAGAAATTCCAATACTGCCAATTAACAATAATGCTGATTTATAAGTAAATATCACTACAAGAGTAAACAATACAAAAAACAACAATATCATAACAAAGTATTGTAAAAAATGTTTACCTACACCTGTAGGAAATTGTTTAAGTATATCAAAAATATCTTCTTTTTTATTTTCTTCTTTCCCAGCCAACATCACAGTATAAAACCAACCGGAAAAGAATGCCGCAGTCATAGCAAAAAACAATAAAAGAATAAATGCTATATTAAAAGCTCTATACGGTGTTATTAACAAATAAACACTTGCAAACATGATAAAAATAATTAAAGGTGAAGCAAGAACAATATTTTTATTTGTAAGCACCAATGCCTCTTTAAAGTAATTAAAAAGACAAATATCAGATTTCATATAATCGGAAATATTTTTAAAAAATAAAGCAAGTTTCTCCAACATTATGCCCCCTTGGCAGATTTGCGTTTTTTACGACGCATCAAATCAACAAAAGCTTCTAGTCTTGTAATGTATCCGGCTTTACCTGTTTGTTCGTCCATAATTAATGCCAATATAGGAATTGAACAATCTTCTCTCATTGAAGGGAAAATATTTTGAGTCATAATCTCAGGCATGCAAGTGAATGGGCTGATATGAATAATACCGTCAATACCTCGTTCATCAGCATAAGCGACATCAGAAACACATTCTAAAGAATCGCCACCAATATCTCTTGTCAAATAAGGTTTTGCCATACGCTCAGCACGTTCCAAGTGAGTTTCACCCTTTCTGAACGCTTTTGGAATAATAGCATCTTTCAAGAAACTGCCAACTGTCAAACTTCTACGAGTTTCGACGCCCATTCTTCCCAATTCTCTCTCGATATTTTGATTAGAGAATTCATCGTTTACCAAGAAAATTTCACCGGTTAAATCTACATGTAACACCTCTCTATTAGGGTCAATTTTTGTAGATTTAATGATTTCAATCGCTTTTTTTCTTGCTTTTTTCAAGATAGAAGTCTTATCTGCAGAATCAATTAAATGCAAAGCTTTTTTATAATTCTTTTCTGCATCACCTTGACGAATTTCTCTGGCTCTATAATATGAAAGAACTGAATCCAGTTCATCAATTACGAAAATTTTTCTCATACAAATATTTATCGCTCTTATAATTTGAACAGGGTTATTTTTACCTGACAATTCTTTCATAAAGCGATAAAGACCTCTAAAGCCGTCATATAAAGAGAGCTCAATATAATTAGCTTTATAACCCATTTCTTGTAGTGTTGTTTTTATATTGTTACCATATTCTCCCAAACGGCAAATACCTGGAGAAGTAATCATAGCAACATAATCTGCCCCACCTTCAATAGCCTCAATAAAGTTACCTAAAATAAGTTTATATGGCAAGCATATCGCCTCAGGCGAGTTTTTTGTACCTAAAGACAATGTTCTCTTACTTGTATATGGAGGAACATAAGCATCTAAGCCTATTTTTCTAAGGGCAGCAGCCCATGCTATTGATATAGTTCCCATATGAGGGAATGCTACTTTTAATTTTTTCTTCTTAGCCATTTTTTTCGCTTTCATATTTCAAATCAGGATGTCTTGCAGCTTGAGTTTCATCAACTTTTTTGATTGGGGCAGAATGAGGAGCAGATAAAACTACTTCCGGATTACTTTTTATCTCATCTGCAATTTTTAACATAACATCTACAAAATCATCTAGTCTTTTCTTAACTTCTGTTTCTGTTGGCTCAATCATTAAAGCCTCATGAACAATTAATGGGAAATAAACAGTAGGCGGGTGGAACCCATAATCCATTAACCGTTTTGCAATATAAAGAGTTGAAGCTCCTTCATGCTTTTGCTTTTCTCCACAGATTACAAACTCATGCATACAATGTTCATCATAAGCAATATCATATGCACCTTTTAGCTTTTTCATTACATAATTTGCATTTAATACTGCATCAGCAGACGCATGTTTTAAATTAACACCCATCATCAGGATATAAGCATAAGCTCTTACCAAGATTCCAAAGTTTCCGGAAAAAGCTTTTACCTTACCGATAGATTCAGGCATGTCATAATTTCTGTAATATTTTTCACCATCAAACTCAATGGTTGGTTTTGGTAAAAATTTCTTTAACTTTTCAACTACGCCAACAGGGCCGGCACCAGGACCGCCACCACCATGTGGAGTTGAAAAAGTTTTATGAAGATTCATGTGGCACACATCAAAATTCATAATAGCAGGATTTGTATATCCCATAATTGCATTTAAGTTAGCACCGTCATAATAAAGCAAAGAACCGTTTTGGTGCATAATGTCAGCTATTTCCAATACTTCTTCTTCAAAAAGCCCTAATGTATTAGGGTTTGTCATCATTATTGCTGCAACATCACCATCTACAATCTCACGCAAATGATTTACATCAACAAGTCCCTTATCATTTGATTTTACTTGAACAATTTGGAAGCCACACATCATCGCACTGGCAGGATTTGTACCATGTGCAGAATCAGGGATTATAACTTTAGTTCTGTTTTCTCCGATAGATTCAAAGTATTTTTTGATAATCATCATTCCTGTCAACTCTCCATGCGCACCTGCTGCAGGTTGTAGAGTTACGGCTGACATTCCTGAGATTTGTTTAAGAGCTTCTTGCAAGTTGTACATAAGTTGTAATGCACCTTGAGAATCTTCATCAGGCATCAATGGATGCAAATCAGTAAACCCTTCTAAGCTTGCCAAATATTCATTTACTTTTGGATTATATTTCATTGTACAAGAACCCAAAGGATACATACCTGATTCTACACAGAAATTCTTATCTCCCAGTTCTTTATAATGACGCATTACCTCTAATTCGCTTAATTGAGGTAAACCTATTGCGGAAGTTCTTAACTTATCTGAACTTATCCCCATAGGCTCGTCATCAATATCTGAAACATTTACTCCATCTACACTACACGATTTTTCAAATATAATATCCATTTTTATTCCTGTTTTTGAAGTTCCCTACGCACCTTATCTAAAGCATTTTGTATAATTCTCGAAATTCTTGATTGAGAAATATTAAACTCTATCGCTATATCTTTTAATTTTTTATCTTGGAAGAACTTAGCTTCAACCAACCCTCTTTCTCTTTCAGGCAAATGCTGAATAGCAGCTATAATTCTTTCTTTTAATTCTGAAAACTCAGCCTGTTCTTCAGGAGTCTGAGATGTGTCTTTTATTATAACAGGATTTTCAGCGTCAGCCATTTCTTCAACAGACAATATAGACTTATAAACAGTTTCTCTTATTTCTGAATTATTAACAGGAGTGTTATTTTTCAGAGTGTACCATTTATAACGTCTTCTGATTTCATTTCTTATTGCCCATTTAATAGCTTTTGTTAGATACGCATTGTTATAAAGCTGTGGATTTTTGTTGTTTAAAATTATATAAACAGTGTGAGTCGCCAAATTGACAATCTCAGAATACTCAATCAATCCGTAGGAAGATATCTTAGAAAACTCAACCTTTGAAACGGTCTCAATCAAGTTTGTATAATCTTTTAAATTAAACTTTATATTCTTAGTAGTACCTATAGCGCTTTCCATACGAACATAATATCAGAAAATATTTATTTAAACAACTACTGCACTTGGTTTAAATATATCTATAAACTCAAATTTTGTGGTATCAAAGACACCTTTATCCGTAATTTTTAATTCAGGGATAACAGGTAATGATAAAAATCCCATAGCCATAAATGGGTCATCTATTTCACAACCGATACTTTTCGCTGCTGCATTCAGTTGCATGCTCTTTTTGATTACTGTATCAAAAGCTTCATCTGAAATTAAACCTGCGATAGGTAACGGCAAATGAGCCAAGATTTCTCCATTGTTTACAACAATTTTACCACCTTGAGATTTTATAAGCTCTACAGCTGCAGTGTACATATCTTTATCATTTGTACCTATAACAATCATATTATGAGAGTCATGTGCAACTGTTGATGCCATAGCACCTGCTTTGAGATTAAAGCCTTTTACAAAACCTTTACCTATATTACCACCTGCTCTGTGACGCTCTATAACACAGATTTTTAAAGTGTCTGTTTCAAGATTACTTTCAGCATAACCGTCAACAACCTTTATTTTTGATTCAACACTTCTGGTTATTAATTGGTGTGGTATAACTTCAATAGCTCTAACAGTATCTGATTTTGCCTCAATTTTGAAATCTTCATATTTTATCCACTTAACATTGACAGAACCACGAACTGCAGGTATTTCGTTCTTTGTTATATCTGCAATCAGTTTTCCGTTTTCTGCAACTAATTTACCTTTTTTAAACACTAAATCAGGTTTAAATGATTTTAAATCAGGTAACACTACAAAGTCTGCTTTATACCCTGGAGCTATCGCACCTAAATTAGGGATTTTAAAGTATTCTGCAGTATTTAAACTTGCCATTTGAATAGCCTTAATAGCAGGAACACCGGCTTCTACGGCAATTCTTACCATAGAATTGATATGTTCAAGCAAATCTTCAGGGTGTCTGTCATCTGTTACAAAAATACATTTTCTGGTATTTTTTTCCTTCAATACAGGAAGCAACGCTCTCAAATCTTTTGCTGCAGAACCTTCTCTTATCATAAGATACATGCCTTTTCTTAGTTTTTCTATTGCTTCATCAGGAGTTGTACATTCATGGTCAGATGCAACACCTGCGGCAATATATGCACATAAATCTTTATCACTCAAACAAGGTGCATGCCCATCAATACGCTTACCTTTCGTTTCAGCAAGTTTCAATTTCGCCATGACATTACTGTCAAGATTCAAAACCCCTGGGAAATTCATCATTTCAGCAATACCCAAAACCCAAGGTTTATCAATTAATAAAGATAAATCATAACTGTTTAAGTCAAAACCTGAAGTTTCAAACGGTGTTGCAGGAACACATGACGGCAGCATCATGTAAACATCCATTGGCAGACCTTGAATTGCTTCACGCATAAAACTTATACCCTGTAAGCCAAGTACATTAGAAATTTCATGTGGATCTATTATCAAAGTTGTTGTACCTGCTGGAACAACAGCTTTAGCAAATTCTCTAGGCAAAAGCATAGAGCTTTCAATATGAACATGACCATCTATAAAAGAAGGTGACAAATACGCACCTTTTATATCAATTTCTTTTTCACCATGATAATCTTTACCAATACCGGCAATCACACCATCAGCAATAGCAACATCAGCCTCATGAATTTCTTCTGATAAAACATTCACGACTTTTGCATTCTTTATTACTAAATCAGCTTTTTTTATGCCTCTTGCTGTTTTTATAATTTTTTCAATATCTTTTTCTGCCATATAATAAACCCCTTATTACTATAAATTGACAGTATTTTAACATATAAACTTTGAGATAACAATGTTAATTAATGTAACAAATAATTTGTAAACTAACAAAAAAATTTTTTGACACACATTAAACTAAGTGTTAAATACAAATGTGTACATAATTGAAAGGAAAATGAAAATGTCAACACAAGTTCCAACATGCAATGTAGCGCAACAATATCCTAATTATGATTTCAAGCCAAGCTACAATGCTGTTCAATTAAACCTTAGCCAACCAACATTGAATGTTCCTCAGCCTCAAATGGGACCTCAACCTGCAGCTGACGGACAACAAAAAAGTTGGATTGCATAAATATTTATTAACTTTTGTAAATTAGTTAAGAATTAAATAGCAATTTTTGAATGTACAGTATCTTTATATATATGTACGTAGAAGTTTAGGAAAGGAAATACTATGATTCAAGCCCCACAAAATTATGGGATGCAACAACCGGCAGTTCAACAAAACGCAGTGCGTAAGCCATCGTTTGCTCCCAGTTACAACGCAGTACAAATTAACTTAGATACGCCGACATTAAATGCGCCTCCGGCAATGCCTTATTACCCACCGGTAAATATGACACCTTATCAACAACCTCAAGCACCGGCTCCAGAAGCTCCACAAGCTCCTGAACAACCTGCTCAAGTTCCACCTCCGGTAATTGATAATAAACCTGCTGAAGCTCCTCAAGCAACACCAGCACCTCAAGCAACACAAACTCCTAATGTAGAAGTTAAACCTGCTGATGAAAAAGGTCCTGAAGCTCTAGCAGAAGAAGCATTTAAAGGTTTAAGCAGTGCCGATTATGATACTCAAGCTTTAACAATGGAAAGTATCGCTAAAAAAGGTTTAAATGAAGCAACACAATCAGAAGTTGTTCCTTATGTTCAAGAAAATATTTTTGATAAATTAATTGATATTATTAATGTTGATACATCAAAATTACCTGGACCAACAGAACAACAAGTTGCAATCAGAAACAAAATCGCAGAAAACGATAAAGCGAAAGAAGAAGCAGTAAAAGCAGGTCAAAACCCTGACACAGTAAAACTTCCTAATGAGTTAACTCCTCAAGAAGTTGAAGAAGGTAACAAGCTTTCACCTTATGAACAAGCTGAACGCAACAAAGAATATGCAATGTTCACAACTTGTATTTTGCAAAAAACATACGCAGATGAATTACAAAAGTTATCAGGAACAGTTCCTCCTGTAACTGAATTGCCTGGTTCAAAAGCAATCATTACAACATTGAAGGAAAACCCAAGCCCTGATATGAGAGTATCTGCTATTGATGCTTTGAGATATGTTGAAAGACCTGAATACAAAGATGATTTGACAACATTATACACAATAGCTCAAAATGATGCAG
>ERZ779681.109-NODE-109-length-32577-cov-22.7319_pt1 | contig 32577 bp, 22 predicted proteins | sample MGYA00511905_ERZ779681 | MGnify/ENA primary metagenome ERZ779681 (study PRJEB29588, sample SAMEA2144578) | human gut metagenome | biome: human gut; feature: human-associated habitat; material: faeces | place: Denmark | collected 2008/2010 ... | reverse complement strand
CCCCAATCCTGGGACACAGTGTTCACTTCTGCCAAGACAACGAGTCTATGAGCAGTTATGGCGTGATGCGAGGCCTGCACTACCAGCGTCCTCCTTATACTCAGAGCAAGCTGGTACGCTGTGTGAAAGGCAGAGTCCTCGATGTCGCAGTAGATATTCGCAAAGGCTCCCCTACTTATGGCAAGCATGTGGCTTTAGAATTGACAGAAGACAATCATCGCCAGTTCTTCATACCAAAGGGCTTTGCCCATGGCTTCGCAGTCCTTTCAGAGACTGGAGTCTTCCAATATAAGTGTGATAACTTCTATCATCCGGAAGCCGATGGTGGTATTAGTATCCTCGATGATTCCCTCGATATCGATTGGATAATCCCAATAGAGCATGCCAAGCTCTCAGAGAAAGATACGAAGCATGCGATGCTGAAGGACTTTGATTCACCATTCGATATCAATGTAGATTTATATTATTAATACGTTGTTCTTGTTAAGCATAGACTATGCCGTGATGGAGAAATCGAAGGAAATCTATACCTTGTCATCCGAGTTCGGTTGGAGCGATTTAGGCAGCTGGGGCAGTTTCCGTACTTTGCTACCGCATGATGAGGCTGACAATGCCAAGGTAGGAAAGGACATCCAATTGTATGAATGTAAGAACTGCGTAGTTCATGCAGCAGATGAGAGCAAGGTGGTAGTTCTAGGCTTGGATGGTTATATCGTGGCAGAGAAGAATGGACAACTGCTTGTTTATTCTTTGAAAGTGGAACAGAAAATTAAAGAATTTGGAAAATAATGGCACAATCAGTAAAAGTTAATTATATACTCAATCTTATCAATACGGGATCGCAGATGCTGTTCCCATTGATAGCTTTTCCTTACATTTGCCGAGTCATTGAGGCAGATGGTATTGGTCTTGTGAATTTTTATCAGTCTATCATCAAATATATTTCTCTTTTTACTTGTCTTGGTATACCTATGTATGCTATCCGAGAAATAGCGAGAGATAGAGATGATGTGGTAAAGATGAATAGAACAGCTGTAGAATTATTGTTGCTTCATACTTTTCTTTCGCTATTGGGATACGTTGTTGTGGCAATACTATGTATGGTGGTACCACAGATAAAAGCAGATATACCATTGTTCTTAATTTTAAGTCTAACTATATTTTTTACAGCAATAGGTTGCGAATGGTTTTATCAAGGAATAGAGGATTTTAAGTACATCACAATTCGAGGGCTTATTATCAAAACGATAGCTTTGATATTGTTATTTGTTTTTGTGCGTACCAAGGATGATATCCTATACTTTGGCTGCTATATGGTTTTTGGTGTATTGGGTGGAAACATCTTTAACTTCTTTCGCCTCCGTAAATATATACACAAAGAAAATATCTTATTTTCCGAATTGCATATTAAACGACATATTAAGCCTGTATTAAAAGTTTTCTCTTTTTCGGTTGTTACGAGTATATACCTTCAGCTCAATACCGTATTGTTGGGATTCTTGAAAGATGCAACAGTGGTCGGCTACTTTACAGCAGCAACAAAAGTGATGGGAATGCTTTTGAGTATGTCGGCATGTTTAGGATCAGTAATGATGCCTAGAGCCTCTCATTTAATAGCGGAGAAAAAGAACAAGGAGTTTGCTCATCTTATCCAAAAATCTTATGACTTTACATTGGCAATTGCTTTGCCTATTACGTTAGTTTTAATTTTCTGTGCACCAACATTGATAATTATATTTTGTGGTAAAGACTTCGTACAAGCGATAGAAGCTTCGCAAATTATAGCTCCTATAATATTATTTGTTGCAATTTCAAATGTAATGGGGATTCAGATACTCTATCCCAAAGGGAAAATCAATATAGTTACCTTTTGTTGTTGTATAGGTGCAGTAGTTGATTTAATACTTAATTTTAGCCTTATTCCTACAATGTCATATATAGGTACATCTATAGCTTATGTCGGAGCTGAATTTGCAACTTTATTATCTATGTGTATAATGGGAAGAAAATATATACCCTTAAAGTATTTTAGAAGAAAACATCTTAATTATATCTTAGGTAGTATGTTTATGGCAATAGCTTTTTATTGCATAATGTTACTCGATTTTTCTGCATTTTCGAAAATGATTTTACAAGGCTTTTGTGGTTTAGGAATCTATTTGCTTGTTTTATACATCTGCAAGGATGAATCCTTGATGCAAATTCTTTTTAAGGTAAAAACAAAGTTTTAAGTTAGTAAAGATTATTATGATTACAACAAAACATGAACTCCGTGAAGCCATTTCTCAATATAGAAAACGATATGGCAATTCTATTAAAAATTATATTAAAGGGCTAATTTTGAAGTCTGATGCTAGTCATGCTATTAGATTGTTGACTATTTTAAGAAAAACTGAATATTATTTTAATAATAAAGATAGAAATGTTTTCTATAAAATATTGTATGTGCTCTATTATATAAAATATCACAGAATACAATACAAATATGATACATATGTTGCAATAAATTGTTGTAAACCTGGGTTGTGGATTTCACATGTGGGGGGCAAATTATTAATTGTAAATCAATGGGCTATAACTGTAGTGTAAATAAAGGAGTCGTTATTGGTAACAAAAAGGGACAGGAGAACAGAGCTATCATCGGAGATAATTGTTATTTTACATTAGGTTGTAAAGTAATCGGAAAAGTAAATATTGGTGATAATGTTATTGTTGCTCAAAACTCTGTTGTTGTAAAAGACATTCCGAGTAATACTATAGTTTCAGGAGTACCTGCGAAAATAATCAGAACTTTCCAAAATTTTAAGGAGATAAATATATAAGGTTTCTTTATAGAAAATCAAATGATAGTAAAAATATTAGAAAATGGAATACTATATTTTTTTCATTGTACTATTTCTATGTGCGTTTGCTGAAGTCAATAATCTGTTAAAAAATAAAATACTCTTTGCTATATTAGTATTTCTGTTAATACTCTTTGCTGGAACTAGGTATAAAATAGGTACAGACTATATGACATATTCTTCTTTGTTTGAAATATGCAAGGAGGGGAGTATAATAGCGCAACTCGTGACAGTTGAGGCTCTATTTGTACTATTGTCTAATGTGGCATATTCTTTAGCAGGAATATTTCTTATTTATGCTCTAATTGGAGTCGGAGGAAAAGGAATTATCATTTCAAAAGTAGCGTATCCGTTTACTTGTTTATTGATGTATTATGGGTTCTGCTATTTGTTTTTTGATATGGGTATTATGCGGCAAGGTGCTGCAATCGCAGTTTGCTTATACTCGATAAGATATATAATCAAAAGAGAGCCTAAAAAATTTATATTTTTAGTTTTTGTATGCACAACTTTTATTCATAGGTCTTCTTTGTTTTGGATTTTTGCTTATTTTATAAAGCCAACTTGTTTGAGTAAAAAAAATATATATTTGTTCTTAGCAATATCATTTCTTTTAGGATTCATTGTAAATGAGCAATTTTTATTAAGTGTGCTATCTGTTATGCCTAGCTTTTTTTCAAAGTTTGGTAACACTATAGTGAACATACAGCAGGAATCTTTAAATTTTGGCTTTACTAGTTTGCGTAAGGTTGTAATAATATTATTCTTGACAAACTATTTGTGTAAAAAACTTAGCCACCAGCAAATTTTCTATAAATATTTGATTAATATATATTTTTGGGGCGTATGTGCTTCATTAGCTTTTGTGCGATTTCCAACATTGGCAGGAAGAGGAACGTATTTCTATTGTGTTACGGAAATACTACTTCTACCCTTATGTATGAAATACATTAAAAATAAATTTCTTAAAAACCTATATTTTATAGGTCTGAGTCTATACTCTTTCCTGTATATGAGGAATGTTATTAATAATGTCAATACAGATTCATGGATGAATCTGTTATATTTACCCTATAATTCAATTTTATACAAATGAAAGTTTTAATTTATGCATTTGAGTCAGAATTGGCACCTAAAGGGGGGCCTCTTGGCTATTTATTTAATCTTAAAAAAGCGGTTGATGCTAATAATGATGATTCTATAACATTTATAAAGGATGACTTTAAATATAAAAAAGTCAAACAGAAAATAAATGGAATAAAGAATGTCTGGCTTCGTAAGGTTTTGGTACAATTTAAATTACTAGCAAAGTATTGGTTACTATTATATGGTAAAAAGCATACTTCACAAGTTGATTTATCAAAGTTTGATATTGTGCATTTCCATTCAACATTTGATATGTATTCAGTACGTGATAGTCTAGTAAACTATCAAGGAAAAGTTGTGTTAACTTCTCATTCTCCAACTCTTTTATCGAAAGAAATATATGATTCTGCAAGTAAATTCTGTAAATGTTTTAGATTTATTTATGGTAAGCTATCCTTAATGGATACTTATGCTTTTTCTCATGCTGATTATTATATATTTCCTTGTCCAGAAGCAGAAGAACCATACTACCATGCGTGGCAAGATTTTTATGTATTAAAAGAAAAGAGAAAAAATCAATTTAAGTATCTGCTAACAGGTATTCCACCTTGCCATTCTAAAATATCGCCAGTTGAAGTACGTAAAAAATATAATATCCCTAATGATTGTTTTGTATTTTGCTATGTCGGAAGACATAATGAAATTAAGGGGTATGATGTTTTAAAACGTTTGGGTGAAAAAATACTATCTGAGTATAAAAATGCTTATTTCTTAGTGGCAGGAAAAGAAGAGCCAATGAAGGGAATTAAGAGTAATAGATGGATTGAAGTTGGCTGGACTTCTGATCCATATTCTCTAATTTCTGCTTCCGATGTTTTCCTCCTTCCTAACAAAGAAACTTATTTTGATTTAATTTTATTGGAAGTCTTGTCATTGGGAAAAATAGTTATAGCTAGTAATACCGGTGGAAATAAACATTTCCGTAATTCGGAGAGCATTTTTTTATATGATGATACTATGGAGGCTTATGATTTAATGAAAATGATATATTCAACTTCTATAGAAGAACGTACACGTTTGGAAAATCTAAGTTTCTCTGAATATAAAAAATATTATACATGTAACTCATTTTACGTGAATTACAAAAATATAATGCTAGACATTTTTAACAGTAAACAATGAAACTATTATTTATTAATTCTGCATCAAAGGTGTTTCACGCTCCAAATGGTGATTTTTACATTAACCCACATATAACAAATAAAGGTTTTCGGCAATATTTATCATTTTGTGATGAATTTACAATTTTGCTGAGAGATTGTGGAAATGTAACCCAAAAGGAGATTGGTAATTTGGAAAAATTCGATAAGTCTATAGGAAGATTAATGCCTTATCCTAACATTTATACTCCAACTTCAATTTTCAACATTTATAAACAAATGAAACTAAGAAAGATGATAAAGGAGCAAGTAAAATATGCAGATAGGGTTATATGTGGATCTCAAGCAGGTTCTGTTATTGATATCACGGTTAAATATTGTAAAAAATACCATAAGCCATATATGATATATTGTTTGGGTATGATTTTTGAGGGACAATGGTTTCATAGCTGGAAAGGTAAATTGATAGCTTATCCTCGCGAATTTGATTGTAAGCGACTTTTTAAGAATGCACCATATGCAATTTATGTAACAAAGGATGCTTGCCAAAAACGTTATCCTTGTAATGGAAAAACTTTGGGCTGTTCTGATGTCGAAATTCAAAAGCCAGCTATTCAAGTATTGAATAAGCGTTTAGAGAAAATTAGAAACAAAACAGGTAAACTGGTATTTGGTACAGCTGCTTATTTGGATGTCAAATGGAAAGGACACCATCTAATGCTAAAAGCAATTGCCTTATTAAAAAGCAAAGGCATTGATGTAGAGTACCAAATGGTAGGTTTAGGCAAAGGTGATAAAATACGTTCTTTGGCCAAGCAGCTAGATGTAGAAGATAACATCAAGATTATAGGAGGCAAAAAACATCAGGAGATGTTTGATTGGTATGATCAAATAGATGTTTATGTACAACCGAGTTATCAAGAAGGCTTATGTCGTTCTATTGTCGAAGCAATGAGTAGAGCTTGCCCTGTTATTGCTTCTAATGCAGGTGGTAATTACGAATTGATCGATTCTGAATACATATTTTCAGTAGGTAATGCTAAAGCGTTAGCCATTGTCATAGAAAAACTTTTATCTAATAGCAATATGGAAGATATTGCAATTCAAAATTTTGAAAAAGCTAAAGATTTTGATGGTGATAAGTTAAACCAAAAAAGATGGTTGTTCATTAAACAATTTATAGAAAATGAGTAAAATAGGAATCTTAACCTATCATTCTGGATATAATTATGGAGCTTGTCTTCAAGCATATGCTTTGCAGACAACTCTTAGAAAGTTAGGATATGATAGTGAAATTATAAATTTTGAGTCAGAGGCATTTGTTGCAAGCCGTGAAATGTTTAGTCGCAAACCGAGAAGATTAAAAGAGGTTATTAAGAACATAACCCGAATACCTTATTGGAAGGCTCTCCATGTCAGAGAGAAAATGTTTGATGATTTTACTCTGAAAGTTTTGAATGCGACACCGAGATTTAAGACGGAAGTTGAGGTGATAAAACATGCTGAGGACTATGATTGTATTATTTGTGGTAGCGACCAAATTTGGAATTTATCTAAAAGTTATGATGCTCCTGCTGCCAATCCTATATTCTTTTTAAATTTTCCAAAGAAGCAGAGACGAGTAGCCTATGCAGCATCGTTTGCTTCTTTTGTGAAGCAAGCATCTATGCATGAAGATGAGTTTTTGCCTTGGTTAAAAAAGTTTGATGCAGTTTCTGTTCGCGAACAAGATGGGGTCGAGTATGTTAAATCTAAAGGATTAGATTGTACATTGGCCCTAGATCCTACAGTACTTCTTGACAAAGAAGACTATGAGCAGATTTGTGCAGATCGAAAAATCAAAGAGAAATATGTCTTGATGTTTGGCTGGAATACTAACTCGGATTTAGTTGCTGCTGCTAAAACCGTATCGAAGAAATTGGGCTTACCAGTTTATAACATAGTTCCACCACCAAGAAAAATGTTTTGTGGTATTCCTCGTAAGTTAGATGTTGGACCATGTGAATTTTTGAGTATGATTAAGCATGCAGAATTTGTCGTAACAAATTCTTTCCATGGCACAGCTTTTTCTACGACTTTCGAAAAGCCTTATGTTTCTATCGTAACAGGCCAGGCTGATACTCGTATGTATTCTTTATTAGACCAATTAGGGTTAGCTAACCATTTAGTGCACAAGGAAGATATGGATATAAATAAATTACTTGCTACGGATTTTAGTGGAGTTAGGGCTAAAAAAGCTGCACTTCGAAAATCCTCTTTTGACTTTTTGAAATCAGCATTGGAAGGACTATGATAAGTTTTGACTTTGATAAGGATTGTTGCGGTTGTCATGCTTGTATGAATGCCTGCCCTGTTAAGGCAATTAAAATGGAAGCTAATAAGGAAGGCTTCTTGCTACCTAACGTGGATGGGAATACTTGTATAAAGTGCGGAAAATGTGATAAGGCTTGTCCCCATTTAAATGGAGCAAATAACATTGAGAAATATTCCCCCGAATCGTTTAGAGACATTCCTTCTTATTTGTACTTTTTAGATAGTAAGGAACGTGAAGATTCTGCATCTGGTGGATTTGTAGTTGCTGCAATGAAATCTTGTCTTGATAGAGGAGGACTTGTTTGTGGCTGCGTGTGGGACAAAAAAATGAAGGCTATTCATATTGTGTCTGATAAGATTGAAGACTTGAGAAGAATGCAAAGTTCAAAATATGTTCAAAGTGAAATTGGACAATGCTATTCAGAAATAAAGACTTTTCTTAAACAAGGAAGAAATGTTGTTTTTTGTGGAACACCATGCCAGACAGCTGGTTTGAAGACGTTCTTAGGTAAGGTTGATACTTCAAATTTGATTTCCATTTGTGTCATCTGTCATGGAACTCCTTCACCTTTAGCTTGGAAAAAGTGGAAACTGGTTCAAGAGCATAAGTACAAGGGAAAGTTAGTCTATGTCAATATGCGAGATAAGCATAAGAAGGGATATGCCACAACTTGTTGTAAATATGTATATAATGTGAATGGATCACGGAAAGTTGTGGAGCGTGCAGCTTATATAGCTGATCCTTATGTCTTTTTATTTGCTGACAGCTTGTATCTGAGAAATTCGTGTTATCATTGCCAATATAAAGCTGATGGTAATGGTGCAGACATTATAGCAGGTGATTTTCATGCCTCGATAAATGAGGCAGGGAAATGGGGTTGTTCTTCAGTCTTCGCTATGACTCAAAAGGGTGAGAATTTCATAAAAACACTTCCGGGCTACTGTATAAAGTCTGACTATAAAAAGTTAGTTGGGGTAAATCCGATGCTTTGGAAATCAGAAAAAATAAACTCACAAAGGAAAGTCTTCTTTGAAGCCATACAGAAAAATGCTGTATCTGAAAGTGATTTCACGCAATTCTTGCCAAAGAAATATTATGTAAAAAAGGTGTTAGAGCAGATGGGATTGTTTAATGTTGTTAGAAAAATGCTGAAATAACTTATGAGTGGTTTTACGTTTATATATATTTCTGATATTCATATCGGACATAGCTCACCAGAAGACGAAGGTCTTGTCCTTAGTGCTTTTATTAAGGATGTTTCTAATCAGATAACAAGCTATGATATTGCCCACGTTTATGTGGTAGTTGGTGGAGACTTGGTTTGGAATGCTGATGCTTATACTCAATACGAGGATTTCGACAGACAAGTAGTACAGCCTTTGGTGAATATGGGCATTGAGCGCAAACACTTTGTTTTCACGATGGGCAATCATGATTGTCAACAGTCCGTTGTGTCTTCAAACTCGTTAAGTCATACTTTAGCGATTGAAAAGAGATACCAAGAAAGAGAATTTAATGATTGGATTCATCAAGATAAGTGTTGTGTGGAAAAGTTCAACATGTTTAAACGATATTTGAACGAAAAGTTTTCTTTTGATAGATATGACATTCTATGTAATTCTGTTGAAATTGATGAAGATTGGTGTATTCTGAGTTTGAATACATCTTTGGCATCATTTGCTGCATTTCAAGGAAAAAGGGATGAACGCAATCTTGGGGTTGATACTCGCTCCTTGACTCAATGGCTAAATGCAGACAAGCATAAGAAACGTATTTTACTGATGCATCATCCTCAGGAATGGCTGCAAGAATGGGCGGAACGAGAGATTAATGCATTCATAAAGAGAGACTTTGATGTTGTCTTGACAGGTCACACTCATGAGCAAGATATTTTGTGTAATAGTAATGGGAATGATTCTTATATAGAGATAAAGGCTCCGCAGCTATTTACAACAAAGAAAGACCAAACTTTGGGATATTGTTTCATAGAGTTTGGCACAATCGGTATTGAGCGTATCATTTATCGCCAATGGTCTGATAAACGCCATCGTTTTCAGTTGGGAAGTGATTTTACAGAACAGGAGAATGGCATCATTGATTTCTTGCAAAATAAACAATCTCAACCACTTGATATAGAGTCAAACAAAAGTCCTAAGAATTTAGTTTTGCAGCTTGCCAAGGCTAAGCTAGAAGAATTGATGACTTTGTATAGTAAGCAACCGAAAGTTTGGGTTGATAGGTATGTGAGTCCAGAAAGAATAGATCATACACGACGAATCAATAAGGTAAAATTACTCTCTGAGCATGACATTATTAATAAAGATACTAATGTGAAGATATTGGCACCAGTACAATATGGATTGACTTGTTATGGTTTGCATTTTGTTTATACTCTCATTGCAAAATACGACAAGGTTGGTATCTTCGTTCCAAAGGAATGGAAGAATAGACAAAAGTTAGGAGGTTATATTGAGAATAAACTTTCTGAATGTAACATCTCTGGAGATGAAATAGCATGGGTTGTTGTGGATGATTGGGTTGTTACAAAGAAACAGTCGGCAGAATACTTGGGAACTATACGAGAAAAGATGCCAAATGCAAAGGTTATGCTTCTTTCTCCTCGTTTGGAAAAGTACTTCAAAAACAATGATGAGATAGTAACTCGTGAGCCAAACTTTGAATCTTTGTATTTGGCACCTTTGCAGAGAAAAGATGTAAGGGCACTTGTCTCTGCATATAATAAGGTGAATTATATTGATGAAGAAGAAAAGGTCTTGGAACGTGTTGATAATGATATGAAAGACCTTAACATGCATCGAACACCAATCAATACTTTTACACTACTAACTATCTTCAACAATCACAATACTGAACGTTTGATAAACAGAACCGCTGTTATAGAGAAAATTCTGCAAATGGTTTTTGAGAATGATGTGGTTCCCAATTACAAAACAATAATTCCTGACATGAAGGATTGCGAGTTTGTCTTGGGTGTCTTCTGTAAAGACATAATCATCAAAAATATTGATTTCTTTGATAAAGATTATTTTCTCAATTACCTCAAGGATGTTTGTAAAAAGCAAGGAATTGATTTAGACATAGACTATTTGTTCGATGTTTTATATTATAATAATGTAATAAAAGAATTTGAAGGAAAATATTGTTTTAGGCATTCATTTTGGGTTTATTATTTTGCCGCTATGGAAATGTATAGACCTGATAGTGAATTAAAAGAATATATTTTTAAAGCTCATAATTACATTCACTATCCAGAAGTGTTGGAATTTTACTCAGGAAAAGATAGACAACGACAAGATGCAGCAGAATATATGCTTGATGACATTGAAAAGGCTACTCAGAGTGTGCATGACAAAGTAGGATGGAAAGATGACTTAAACTTGTTTTCTTTGTTGAAGTGCCAACAGACGGAAGAGCAGAAAGAGCAAATCTTTAAGTTGTTGGATGATAATGTCAAGCAATCTTCCTTGCCTACAGAGATAAAGGATTCTTATGCAGATAGTAATTACAATGTTGCCAAACCGTTTGACCAATCCGTGAGAAAGTTTATGCATGAATATTCTGTTAATTACTTGATAGAGTGTATTAGAATAGCCTCTATGGTTTATCGGAATTGTGACTATGTACAAATTGAGACAAAAAACAGATTGCTAGCAGCCATTTTTGCTTCATGGAAAGTAGTCACTCAAATCTTTTTTGCATTATCTTGGCCTTTGGCAGTCAATGGGCATGTAGGTATAGAGGACTCATATTTTGAACTTGATGATGTGTTTGAACGTTTTAAAAACATTAAGGAAAAACATATCGGAGTAGTTGTCTGTATCCCTTTAAATATTTTAAATATGTTCAAGGACTACTTATATTCTGAGAAGAATTCTAAAATGTTATTGATGGCGTTTGCAAACGAGCATGATAAGATTATTAAATTTTTACAAGCTTACATCTTAGTCTTGGAGCGTCCAAAAGATTGGAATATCTATATTGATAAGTACATTTCCGAGTTAGGAGCAAATACCTATTACTTAGGTCAACTAAAAGATATTATGTTATTACATCTTGGTCATAATGAAATAAAAGAAGAGGACGAACCTAGATTGAAAAATTTAATAAAAAAGGCAGCTTATAAACTAAGCACAGGTAAAAATGTTAATAGTATTCAAGAATTAAATAGTATTTGTATTACCAAAGAGAAATCTTCTGATGATGTAAAAAATGATAACAATGATAATAATTTGTCTGATTAATTAAAAGTGTATTGAAACATATGAAAAAAATAATTATTAATGGACAATTTACAGCGCGAAGAGTTACTGGACAGGAACGTTTTGCATTTGAAATTATATTAGAATTAGACAAAATATGCAAGAAAGGTCAATATGCTTTGGTTGTTCCAAAAAATGCTTCCAATATTCCGCATTTGAATAATATACCAGTTATCAAATTTGGAAAGGCGAAAGGATCTTTATGGGAACAAACTTTTTTAGCTTTGTATATGCTAACTCATCCTAGAAGCATTTCTCTAAACCTTCTTACGATAATGCCTGTTTTAAAACCTGGAATTATTTGTATTCACGACATGAGTTATAGAACTCATCCCGAGTATTGCAAGACATTCTACATGAAGGTTTCTAGATGTTGGCATATATTTCAAGAGGAGTTAGCTCGAAGATTCTCACCTTTGTTATTCACGGTGTCAGAATATTCTAAGCAGCAAATGATGGAGCACTTAAAGTTGCCTTCAGATAAAATAGTTGTATTGGGAAATGGATGGGACCATTTCAAAACTGTAGTTTCTGATGATTCATTAGCTATTCGTAAACCGAGTTTATTTGAAAATCCTTTTTTCTTTTCTTTAGGCAGTTTGGCTCCAAATAAAAATATCCAATGGATATTGGAGGTCGCAAAGAAGCATCCACAATATAATTTCTTTGTTGGTGGCAATGCTAATTTGCGTGCCTATGGTACAGACTATAAGGAAGAGGACTTTAAGAACGTAAAATTCCTTGGATATATCAGTGATGGTGAAGTAAAGTACCTTATGGCTCATTGTAAGGCTTTTATATTCCCTTCTTTCTTTGAGGGATTTGGTATTCCTCCATTGGAGGCTATGAGTGTTGGAGCAAAATGCATTATAGCTAAGACGAGTTGTCTGCCAGAGATATTTGGTGATGCAGCATATTGGATAGACCCTTATGATACGAATGTGGATTTGGATGAGCTCTTATCTAAGGAAGTCGCTTCACCAAAAACAATCTTGGAGAAATATACTTTTGAGAGTTTTGCAGGTGTAATGCACAAAACTCTACTTGAACTAATAAAGTAACAATTGACAATGAAAATTTTACATATCGGTCAAATGATAGGGGGCTTGGATATTTATATCCGAAACTCTATTATATATAATAAGGTGGGGAGTAATGAGTATGTCATTGTGTGTGGCAAGGATGATAAGCATCAGCCAGTAGTTCGCAATGGCATCACTGTAAAGGAATATCCAATATCGCTATTCCGCTCGCTCAATCCTTTAAATGATTTAAAGGCTTTGATAGAAAGCGTTAAGATTATTAAGAAGGAGAAGCCGGATGTGATTCATTGCCATAGTGCGAAAGGTGGTATCATCGGAAGAACTGCGGGATGGATTACTGGTGTGAAGACATTCTATACGCCTCATGCTTTTTCTTATCTCTGTACTCCTTCGAAGTTGAAACGATGGGTGTTTATGACAATTGAGCGATTGACTCGTTTCAAGACATACGTATTGGCTTGTTCGGAATCTGAACAGGAAATGGCGAATAAGGAGGTTGGCTATTCTAAAGAGCATGCCTTGGTTTGGCACAATGCCGTGCCTGATTCTTCTCTTGAAAGGGGAAAGGTGGAAGATATATCAGAGCCTTATGCTTGCTATATAGGACGGCCATGTTACCAGAAGAATCCTTTGTTTTTGCTTGATGTCATCAAGAAGGTGAAGGATAGAGGTTGTAATCTCAAATTTATCTTGTTAGGCGTTGGCTATCATTCTCCAGAATTGGAAGCTATGAAAACGAAAATCCAAGAACTTGGTCTTACAAACTTTATTAAGCTGGAACCTTGGATAAGTCATGCTGACTGCCAAGAATATGTACGAAAATCTTTATTTTATATTTCTACTGCTCTATATGAGGGATTGCCGTTGGCAATAGTAGAAGCTATGTCAAATGGTAAAGCCATTATCGCAAGTGATGTGGTTGGTAATAAAGACTGTGTTAGGCATTGTGAAAATGGGTATCTCTTGCCTTTGGATGCAGCTTCATACGCAGAAAAAATTATTCAACTTGTGAATGATGATGATTTGAGAAAAGACATGGGGAGGAAATCAAGAGAACTTTTCCTGAAAGATTTTTTTATCGAAAATAGAATTAAATTGTTACAACGAATTTACGAATCTTAATTATTGGTAAGAATGAAACAATATGATTATTTGATAGTTGGCTCTGGCTTGTTTGGAGCAACTTTTGCTTATCTTGCTAAAAAACAAGGTAAGAAGTGTTTGGTAATCGATAAGCGTTCTCATTTAGGTGGAAACATCTACTGTGAGAATATCGAAGGTATTAATGTACATAAGTATGGTGCACATATCTTCCATACCTCTAACAAAAAGGTGTGGGAGTTTGTGAACTCTATCGTTGAGTTTAATCGTTATACCAATTCACCTGTAGCAAACTATAAGGGTAAGCTTTATAATTTGCCTTTCAACATGAACACCTTCTATCAGATGTGGGGTGTAACTACACCAGAGGAAGCGCAAGCAAAGATTGATGAGCAGAAGGCTGAAGCTGTTGCACGCATGAAAGCTGATGGCGTAACAGAACCTCGTAACCTGGAGGAGCAAGCTCAGGTATTGATTGGAAAAGATATTTACGAGAAACTCATTAAGGGCTATACTGAGAAGCAGTGGGGCAGAAAGTGTACTGATCTTCCTGCTTTTATTATCAAGCGCTTGCCTGTTCGCCTTATCTTCGATAACAACTACTTCAATGATAAGTACCAGGGTATTCCTGTGGGTGGATATAATAAGTTGATTGATGGCTTGCTTGAAGGTATCGAGACCAAAACGAATATAGATTTCTTTGAGAATCGTCCTTATTGGGAAGGTATTGCCGACAAGATTGTTTTCACTGGTAAGATAGATGAATTCTATGATTATCAGTTTGGCAAGCTCAACTATCGTACTGTTCGATTCGAGACAGAGATTATAGACAAACCTAACTATCAAGGCAATGCGGTTGTGAACTATACCGAGCGTGAGATTCCTTACACTCGTGTTATTGAGCATAAACATTTTGAAATGTTTGGTCAAGAGGTTTATGAAACTCCAAAGACCGTTATCTCAAAAGAGTTTTCTACAGAATGGAAGGATGGTATGGAACCATATTATCCAGTGAATGATGAAGTAAACTCTTCATTGTATGCTAAGTATAAGGCTTTGGCTGATAAAGAAGATAATGTTATCTTTGGTGGTAGATTGGCGGAATACAAGTACTATGACATGGCTCCTACTGTGGAGAGAGCGATGGAATGGTGGAATTCTAAGGAATGATAGATGATACAGACATCAGCAAATCTCTCTTTTTTAAGATACTGTCTTGGAAATAATGAGAACATGAGTGAGGTGCTTGTCAAATTGAATTGGTTGAAACTATATTCTTTCGCCTCCAAACAGACTGTTCTTGGATTATGCTTTGATGGTATTAGTAGATTGGGGCAGGAATTTCCTGATGAGTTGAAAAAGAATCCGATAGGGAGGGAACTGCTAATGACTTGGATGGGTAAGTCGCAACAGATTCGCAGACAGAACATGAAAGTGAATATGGTGGCAAACAAACTCTATTCTATGTTTAGAGAAGATGGATTGCGATGCTGCATTCTGAAAGGACAAGGGAATTCCTTGATGTATCCAAATGCGTATTCTCGTAATCCTGGGGATATTGATGTATGGGTGAATGCAAGCCGTGAACATATAACGGAATATGCCAAGAAGCATTTCAATCTTTGTGATGATATAAGATACCATCATTTGGAGACTTCTTTGTATGGTGTACCTGTTGAGTTGCATTTCTTTCCTTGTACCATGAACAATCCTATCTATAATGCCCGATTGCAGAAATGGTTCAAGCGGAATGCGGATCTGCAATGCTCAAATGTTGTTTGCCTGCCAGATGGTATTGGAGAAATTGCTATACCAACGACGACATTTAATGTGGTTTATCAGCTGACGCATCTATATCACCATTTCTTCGATGAAGGGATTGGAATGAGGCAAATCATTGACTATTACTTTGTCTTAGTAAAGAGTGAAGAACGAAGTGTGAAGAATCTGACGGCATTGCAGCAAGAGCTGAAATATCTTAGCTTGTGGAAGTTTGCTGGGGCGGTGATGTATGTGCTGCATGAGACATTGGGACTATCTGAAGAAAAGATGATTGCTCCAATGGATGAAAAGCGAGGAAAGTTGTTGTTAGCAGAAATACTGAATGGTGGCAATTTCGGACAGCATTTCACCAAGTATGGGCATTTCACTCAACAAGGAATGGCAAAGAAATACTTCCTGAAGATATGGAGAAATATGCACTTCGTGCGATATTATCCTGCCGAGGCTCTTTGTGAGCCATTGTTCCGGACTTGGCATTTTCTGTGGAGAATGTGGCAAAAGTAATGAAGACTCGCTTATTTCCTTTTACTGATAAACTTTTTTGTATGGAGTATTTTAGTTCGTTTTTAATATATCAAGAATATGAAATTAAATATATTTTTCTCTTGGCAGACTCAAACGAATGACCAAGGATTCAACAATAAAGAATTTCTCATAGAATGTATCAACTCCGTTTGTAATGAGATACAAGATAAGGGAACGTTGAAGAACATTTTCTTTGACTTCCATGAGGGATTGAGAGGAATACCAGGTACCCCTTCTGTTTCTGATAAAATGATGGAACAGATTGATAATTGTGATATTTTTATTGGGGATATGACAATTACCCAGCCTAACAATTTGTTCTTGAAGTTTGGCAAAATACTTCATGTCTTAAAAGGTTTACGAAGAGAACCAAACTCAAATGTTTATGGTGAGTTTCATCGGGCTTTGGGTAAGTCTGCAGAATTTGAAAAACAGATAATTCTTGTAATGAATGACGTGAATGGAAAACCTACAGTAGACGCAAACTTGATTCCTTTTGATTCAAGAGAACGCCGTTTCCCTATAGTTTTTCATCTAAAACATGATAAAGACAAGGAAAAGGCTAAGAAGAAATTTGTATCAATCTTAAAAGACGCTCTGCAAAAATCGGCTTTAGCAGCCTTGAAGAATATTAGACAGAAATTTAGTCCTTTTATTGGCTGGCAGGAGCAATGCAAGAATCCTAAACTATCTGGCAATTTTATTTGGACAGACAAACTTGGCAATTATAAAAGTCAAATAATGTATACAAAAGGAGTTGTACGCTTATTAGGATTGTCAGGCTTGGGTAAGACTAAGTTTATTTTTGAATGTTTCAGAGATTCAGAATCAAAATCTCAATATTTGTATTGTGACTGTCAAAAAGCTGAATCAACCAAGATAAAAGAGAAGTTATCTTACTTTTTTAAAGATTGTAAAGAGGCTATTTTGATATTAGATAATTGCAATAAAACCTTGCTATCTGAAACTATTGATTTAAAGTCTGAAATTCAAAATGCGACAAATACTATCATTGCAATCTACAATGAACCAGAAGAAAGGCAAATGCAAGATATAAAGTATGTCATACTTGACCACCATGAGGAAGAAATCGTAGAGCAATTAGTTGCCCAACGCATAGGAACGTTTGGTGAGCCTATAAAAAAGAGAATAGAGGAATTTGCATCAGGAATACCGATGATGGCAATATTGCTTATAAATTCTTTGAAAAATGGGCATGACTTAGGTGATTTGGGTGACCAAGCTTTGATGACAAAATTGTTGGGGATGGATGAAAATGACAATCAAAGAGTCATGATGCAAACATTGGCTTTATTTAAGTTTGTTGGATGGAGAGCAGAAAGAAGGTCAGAATTGGAATGCGTTGCAAAAAGTAAAAGCATCACTTCTATCAATGTAAGTGATGAAGAAGTACTTATGAATGCTTTTGATGGACTTATTCAGAAATGTTTGAATCGGGGAATAATGGAAGAATGTGGAAGAACCGTGGGGATAAGACCTACCCCATTGGCATTATATCTCATTACAGAATGGATAGAAAAGTGTTCGCCAGAACGATTGGTAAAGGTTATAGATGTCATCCAAAAGTCAAAAGATGCAGAAGAGTTATCACATGCTTTTCATCAACAGTTCAAGTACATGGGATTTTGTGATAAGGCTTGTGAGATGCTCAATCAATTGCTTGGAGAGAATAGCCCTTTTGGAAACGTGGAAGTGCTTAACACAGAATTGGGTTCACGGCTCTTCCGAACGTTTGTAGAAGTGAACCCTATTGTGGTTGCGGAATTCTTGTGTAGAGTTCTCTCACCTTTATCTATAGATAGTCTCAAAGGTATTGATGCAGGACGTAGGAATTTGGTTTGGGCAGTAGAAAAGTTATGCTTTGACCCACGTACTTTTAACAAAGGTGCTTTCTTGATGATGAGATTAGGAATAGCTGAAAATGAAGAATGGTCAAACAATGCAACTTCCGAGTTTTGTTCTTTGTTTCCAGTCTATTTACCAGAAACAAGTGCAAATCTTGATTTAAGGTTGGATTTTTTGAAAACGCACATTCTGCAAGAATCAAACAAAGACATTGTACTGTCTGCTATAGAACGAGCATTGTCAACCAGAAATTTCTTCCGTTTTTCTGGCGCGGAAAAACAAGGAGCAAAAGAATTGCAGTGTTATCAGCCAACAAATATTGATGAAATAAAAACATATTTGAAGGGATGTTCTGATTTGGTCTATCATGAAATTAAGACAGATTCATCTTGGAGAAGAGAGGCTGTTAAGATTTTTGAACATACAGTTGGTGTGTTGTGTGATTTTGGTATGGCATCATTGATATTACCTTATATTCTGAAAACTGCGGAACTTCTTGGTTATGACTGGGACGAAATGCAGAGAATATTGTCTTTGTTTAAAGGTCGGTTATTTCCAAGATTGAATGAGACATGCCAATCTATGTATGAAGATATAATCGGGAAATTAACGAAATCAGATGTAGTCTCACGTTTTGCAAGAATAGAACAAGAGAGCTTTAATGCACCATTAAATGTTCCGTTCGAAGATAAATTGAAGAAACAAGAAGCCGAGTTCAAGAAAATAGCGGAAGAAATTGTTCGTGACCATTTATATTCTCCAAATTTGTTGAAGCGTCTCATGCTGGCTAAAACAAATTTGACAATCCCATTTGGTATGACCTTAGCGAAAGAGATGATCATTGACCAGGCTATTGACTTTATCATAGATGGTGTCAAAATACTTAATGAGGAGCCAAATGCGACATCAGCCTTTTTTATTGATTTTGTCGCAGCAATAAATAAGGATATTTTTGAAAGCGTTTTAGACGTATTGAAGACGTTGGACGACAAAAGAATATTGTTTGGAATCATGGGGAAAAGAACCATTTTACCTCAAGATGAATGTTTTGTTTATCTTTTGAATCTTGTTCAAAGTGGTGAGGTTGATACAGATGTTTTTGTCGTATATTGGCAGCATCTACAGTTTGCTGCTATGAATGAAAATAATATTGTTCGTATATTCAGAGAAATTGAAGCTTGTCCCAAAGGACTTCTTTGTGTATTCAGAATGGTAGCGATGTTTACATTTGGTAAGGAAATGACCAACTACCCTAAGATGACCAAATATTTGCAAGTGCTTATGATGCGCTTTAGATTTGTCTCTGAAACAATGATAAACAATGATGATTACATCAGAGTCGCAAAACAAATGCTATTTGAGGGTAAAGAAGAGGCTTTTGCAGTAGGTATTCATCAAGAAATACTGAAATATTTATCAAAAACAGACACCATTGAAAATTTTGATTATGAGTTGAGAGAACTGTATGATATTCTGATAGATAAATATTATGTTGCAATTTGGAAAGACTTGTCTGCAGCCTTGGTGAATGATGAGAATGGGAGTGTCTTGTATTATCGACTAAAGGATTTGTTGGGAGTTTCGGTTATGAATGAAAATCCTGTTTTGTTTGCTAAGAATCATTCAACAGACTTTATGAATTTGTGTGATTCGTATCCAAACATTGCTCCTCAGCGATTTGTGGAATTGATGCCAATACCGCAGAATGCCAAGCAATTTCCTGCTTTACTTTTGGAGATATTGGAAAAGTATGGTGGACATGATGAAGTATTAATGGCATTAGGTAACAACATCGGAACTTTTGCTGTATCAGGCTCTGCTATACCGATGTTTGAGAATCAGATATCTCTCCTTTCCACATTGAAGAATCATTCTATAAGCAAGGTTAGTGGATGGGTAGAAAAAGAGATTGGGTATCTTAAAAAGAATATCGCCCATGATAGTATGATAGAAAATGAACTTTGGGCAAAATATAAATAAAAGGTAGTTTCTATGGAGCAAAATGAGGATGTTCTGAAGCCATATTATAAAACTATTAGAGCTTTGCTACAAGCTCGTCATGAAAAGGACATACTCCGTATTTTCCGGGACGAGAATATGGAGGGTGTCTGGTATAATCATGATAATTGGAATGGGGGCATCGATTTTTATCAGTTACAAATAAATGTTAGTCCCTTTATATATGACAATATTAATCAAGATGATGTAAGGACGAAATTACTGGATTTGTTTAAGCAGGTTATACCCATTGAAAATATTGTTGTTGATGGTATAAATATTATTCCTGATGTTTCTGTTGGATTTGAAGCAGAAGACAATGCCACTTATTCCAATGACTTGAAGATATTCGTAGCATTCGTTGATAATCCCTATATATATGATAAGGATGTGGCAATACAGGAATTCCCTTGCTTAGTTTTATTGGCTAATGATTGGGACGATTACGATATGGTTGCATCCTTTGGACTTAGCTACTATGATAGTCAAGGTATAAGGCATTTTATAGGTAAGGTCAAGATTATTGGTGATGTTCCTGCAAATAAATTTGGACGCCGTTATGTGTATAAGAGCATAGAGAGTGGCCTGTTTGATGTTGGGGCAGGGAAATGCTCTTTGGGACAAACTATGGATTATTATCGTCAGATAAAAAACATTTTTGGCGACAAATACCTTGACGTACTTTATGCATTGAGGGATTGTTCTGTTTTCCCGAGATTCGCAAAAGATTTTGAAACAAATACTTGGCTGTATAAAAAATGCCTTTTAAGAAAAGATGAAGCCGAAAGAACCAAGAGAGAGGCTCCTTATATGTTAAATGGCATAGACTTGAATGATAAATACTCTTTTGGTTATCTTTTCAAACCAAGTTATGCAGACGAGCGCATAAAGCTACATTTTGATTTCAGCAATAACGGTATATTGCCGAATCGCCTCTATGCTATTATTGGCAAGAACGGTGTTGGTAAAACGCAGTTTATATCCACATTACCAATGTGTATATACAAAAAAGAACGTTCATGTTTTGAACCACATATACCTCTTTTCAGCAAGGTAATCGCTGTGTCAAACTGTCCTTTCGATCATTTTGAGATACCTCATGAAACGGTGGAATTCCAATATGTGTATTGCGGTATGTCTGTGATGCGTAATGGTGTAAAGACAATCCTTTCGGATGATGACATCAAAGATAAACTTCATGAGAATCTGAAAGAGATAAAGAGGTGTGATAGACTTGAACATTTGCGAATCATCTTAAAGCCTTTGTTTTCTGAAAATGAGTTAGACGAGATTGTTGAATGTGATAGTTTCGCAAAAGAAGAATTTTGGTTGGCTGCTGTTGATGAAAAATACGAGAAGTTTAGTTCTGGACAGAATACTTTCTTGTATTTATTTAGCAGTGTCATAGCCAATATCAGGTATGATTCGTTACTGTTGTTTGATGAGCCAGAAACTCATTTGCATCCGAATGCAATCACCTTATTAATGACTTCTATCAATCTACTCTTAGAAAAATACGAATCTTATGGAATTATCGTAACTCATTCTCCATTGATTATAAAAGAACTGTTTGCAAGGAATGTATATATCATGCGTCGTATAGGCAATATCCCTTCAGTAAAACGTATAGGTATGGAATCGTTTGGAGAAAACCTTACCAATATTACGGAGGAAGTCTTTGACAACAAAGAGATTACTCCTTATTACTATATTGTGTTGAAAAGGCTTGTTGATGACGGCATGAGTTATGAGGATATTATCAGACATATACAATCTGAAAATATTCCAGTAAGTTTAAATCTGACAATCTTGTTAGAATCACTTGTTGAAAGTCGTAAAAATGAAAAAGATTAATCATTATCAAGGAGATACTTTGGATTTTCACAAGGATGTTGTGAACAGTAAAAGGAATACAGCCGATGATAAGAATAAAAAAAATCGTTTGGCTGCACTTTTACCGACATCTCGTAAAGCTTTTGTTGATTATGATGATAAATTTACAAGGAACTCTTTGAAAGGTTTGAAAATTATAAGCCTTACCAAACAGGAAAAAGAAGACTTTATTGGATTATATAATTTCCAATCTCCAATTTTTACTCATTTGTTTAATCAATTAACAACGAGTGAAGATGGTATTGACAATTCCTTGTGTCCCTATTGTACAATAGGTGAAGCAAGTAGCTTGGATCATATTGTTCCCAAAACTATTATGCCTGTGTTTTCTGACAACCCAAAGAACTTGATACCGTGTTGTTCTAACTGTAATAGTAAGAAAAGCAACACTTGGCTTGCGGATGGCAATTGGGATTATATCAACTTGTATCTTGATGATATTCCTACAGAACAATATCTTTTCGTTGAATTGTCAATTGAGAATAACACCATTAGAGTTAAATTCTATTTGGATGATAGCAACAGTATAGACAAGGATTTATATTTGAAAATTTCTAATCATTATAAGAAGTTGGATTTATGCAGAAGATTTGAACAATATAGTTTTCATGAGATTTCGGAAACTGCTATTTTGATAAAGCAATTTTCTAAACTTTTGGGTAATGACAAATGTAAAGAAATCATTTTAGCAACTTCCATAGAATTGCAAAATAGATTTGGTTCAAACTACTGGAAGGCAATTTTAAGGAAAGAATGTTGTATGAATGATTCTATTTTTCAACTATTAAAAAATAAATAATGGAAAGCAGCAACCAGCATAAACGTTATCGGTGGTATCTCCAGTTTGACGAGATAACTTGGCGAGCGACATACGGCGATGAGTGTCCTCCGTTCGTTAATGAGGAGAACAAGGAGGCATGGAGAAGATACTTGAATCAAGTCATCAAGAAACATCTGAAAGAGGAGGCGATGAAGACTCCTGAGTTTGAAGAGATAGAACTTAGAATCAGAGAGGAGAAACTTTTGCGTATCCAATGGGATGAGAAACAAAAGAGGATGCGTGAGGTGGAGCAGTACCGCAGACAGATGGAGCGACCGAAGATTGACTTCGTGCCTCGTGGCTTGACCGTGAATTATGAGGAGGAGTATGGAAAGTATTTCATGCAGGAAGTGACGTTCAAACCTAAGGACAATGAGGATTTTATGCATCAGTTGCGCCTGTTGGAGCGTTGGCACAAGAAATCCATACCGCAGATATTAGCTAAGAATCGTCCTGATGCGGCTTTTGCCATTGCAAAGGGATTGTGTGAACATCTTCCATTGCTGATTAACCGTGATGACATAGCGGAACTGATAGGTGAATATAAGTCGAGAATCGGTAAGTTGGTGTTGGCAAGTTACACAGCATTGGTGGAGACGGTGAAGGTTTGGAACAATGAGACAATACGCCAAGAGGTTTGTAGGTTTATCTTGTTGCATTCAAAGGAATACAGAAACTTCCGTGGCTTGGAAAAGAAATTGCTCGCCTTGGTTCCTGCGGCTCCTTTCAATGGTGAAACAGTGGCTGTAGAGCGAGAAATGAATGAGGAGGAAGAGCGTGAGGCAAGACGCATAGCTCTTCAAAAAGAGCGAGAGGAAAAGGAACGAATGGAAGCAGAGAAAGAGGCACGGTCTGTCATTCCATTGAATGAGGATTATGAGAGTCGTATCTTCAACAGTAGAAATATTGGTTGGGATTGTGATTTGATATGGCAGTTGATGCTTGAAGAGAATAGAAAGATTGAGCGGTTGATTGCCAAGGGTCAGTATATGGATGCTGCATTGATGTTTATGCAAATGACGAAATCCATGTGTAGGCATTTTGTCATGGATGAGCATTATAACTATTTTGATGACATGTATAGTCCTGAGTATGCTGTCAATGATATGCTGAGAGTTTTTCATGGGCTTGCTGCAGATGGCAGATTGCCAGAAGACGTGAAGGAGTATCTTCACAAAGCATGGAAGGAAATAGAAGATACGGAATGCTATAAGGATTATGGTATGCCGAGAAAGGATTTTGAATCTATCGTATGAAAGAAATCAGGCTTTTTGATTATCAACAAGAGATGTTGGAGAACATCACTGAGGTGTTTTCCGCTGCAGTCTTTGACTCTGTTCTCTATAATGAGAAGAGAAAAAGGGTGAATGTGGGGAGTTCGGTGATGGTGCAGATGCCTACGGGGACTGGTAAGACCTACGTGATGGCGGCTGTGGTGAGATGGTTCTTGGAGACTTATTCCAAGGGAGAGGTATGGCTGATTGCGCATCGTAAGGAACTGGTGGAGCAGATGGAACGGACGCTCGACCGCTTTGCTTTGGATTATGGTGAGAAGGATGATGAACTGACGGCAAAGGTGAGGATAAGGGTGTTGTCCATCCAATGGCTCACAAGAAACATTGGGGACTTGGAAAAAAATGGTTTTAGGCCGGGTCTGATTATCGTGGATGAAGCCCACCATTCCCTTGCCACTTCTTATCAGGATATGTTTATCAGAAATCACAAAGCCTTGAAGATTGGCATGACGGCAACGCCTTGTCGTATGAAGCAGGCTTCGTTTGGCACGTTGTTCAGCCGTTTGATTACTTCGCCTTCAACAAGGGATTTTATTATGCGTGGGTATTTGGCTCCTTATAACTATGTGGTTATCGGGATGAAATCTACTGACCAGCAGATTATCAATCAATTGAAAGGACGTGGCAGTGACGGTGATTATTCCATTAAGGAAATGGATGAGAAACTGAATATTCCGCCTGCTATTCGGCGACTCTATAATAGTGTGATGAAGTATGCTGCTGGCAAGAAAGGTATCGTATATGCCATCGACATCGACCATGCCAAGGCGATAGCAGAGTGTTACAACGCGCTTGGCATTAAGACGGTGGCTTTAGACAGTAAGACGGCTGCCAAGACCAGAAAGAAAGCGGTGGAGGCATTTAGGGAAGGAGAGTTGGACTGCTTGGTGAACGTGAACCTCTTTGACGAGGGGTTTGACTGTCCTGACGTGGAGTATATCCAGATGGCTCGACCAACACTGTCGCTTGCCAAATATCTCCAGATGGTGGAGCGTGGACTGCGCATCAATAAGAAAGATCCGAAGAAGGTGTGCATGATTATTGATAATGTGGGTAACTATCGGAAATTTGGATTGCCTGACAGGTATCGTGATTGGGATGCCATGTTTGAGGGTGATATGCCTGGCAAGGGTGCGGTGCCGTCATACGTGAAGAAAGTCAATTGTATCATTGCCGTGGATGATGAGATGGTGATGGTGAAAGAGGCTGAGACTGGCAGGAAGAAGATGACGGCTGAGGAGTTGAGGACGTTCAAGGAGAACATCGTGCCGTTTGAGGTTAAGGGTGAATGGAGAATGGGACTGAAATCGGGCGATGAAATCGTGTTGCCGCCTATCTATTCTTACATTTCCGATTTCAAAGGTATCTATGCGGTCTTTCATCCTGCCAATAATCATATGGTGTCGGGAATTATCGACAAATATGGGTATGTGATTGTTCCTGCAGAATACAGGGGATTCCATTTCATCAATAGGTATTCTGTATTGGGTATCAAGGATAATGGAAGTACGGAAAGGATTATGCTGTAAATCATGATGGAGCTGTTTGATTATCAAAAAGAAATGGTGGAACGGATTGGGAAGGCTTTTGGAAAGCTCCAATCCGTCATGGTTCAAATGCCGACGGGAACGGGGAAAACGTATCTGCTTGCAGCAGTAGTGAAGAGTGAAGAACGAAGAGTGAAGAATCCATGTGTGTGGGTTGTTTCTCATCGAAGAGAACTCGTTGTGCAAATAGAAGAAACACTTGCAAGGTTTGATTTGCCAACATCGACAGATGATGATACTGCTTTTATTAAAGTGATGTCGATACAGTGGTTGACGTTGCATTATCGGGAGATGAGGGAGGTACCTTCGCTGATTGTGATTGATGAGGCGCATCATGCGGTGGCGAAGACGTATGCGGAGGTGATGAGGGCATTTCCGAAGGCGAAGAAGTTGGGACTGACGGCTACGCCTTATCGACTGAAAGGTGAGGGATTTGCTGACTTGTTTGATACGTTGCTCACGTCTTGGAGCATGGATCGTTTTATTGCCAAGGGGCGGTTGAGCCTGTATGACTACTACTCTATCAAGCCGGATGGACTGGACCAGAGGTTGATTGACTCGCTTAAGAAGCGCGGGGCTGATGGGGATTATCTGCATAAGGAACTGAATGAGGTGATGGATGTGAGGCCTTCGCTTGAAAGGCTTTGTATGACGGTGAAGAGGTATGTGGCGAGGAAGAAAGGCATTGTGTATGCCTTTAGTATTGAGCATGCGGAGCATATTGCGGAGTTCTACCGCCAAAATGATATAAACGCTGTAGCGATTAGTAGCAAGACACCCTCGAACGAAAGAAAGAGTTTGGTAGAGCAATTCAAAAAAGGTAAAATCCGAGTTTTGGTGAGCGTGGATTTGTTTTCGGAGGGATTTGACTGTCCTGATGTGCAGTTTATTCAGTTGGCGAGACCTACGCTGTCGCTGGCGAAGTACTTGCAGATGGTGGGACGTGGGTTGCGTGTGGCACGGAGGAAGAGCTATTGCGTGATACTGGATAATGTGGGACTGTATCGGCGGTTCGGGATGCCTTCAGCTGACAGGAACTGGCAGCAGATGTTTGAAGGGAGGTCGCAGCTTGCGGATTCGTTGCAGGAGATTTGCATGAGGATTAACAATAGCTTCTGTCATTGGGGCAGCGTGGTGAGCGAGAATGAGGAGATGATGAAAATTCTTGGGCATGACAGGCAGAAGAAGATGATTGAGGACAACGAGAATGATGAGATTGTGGAGGATAAGGACGGATGGATTGACAGGCGGAGCGGACTGAGGTTTGCAAAGCGACCGCAGACGGTAAGGCTGTTGGGCGTTGAGTTCTGTACGGAGGACGGCATGAGATTCTTTCCTCGCATCCGCTCCAAGTTTATTGACGACAAGGCTTATATCAACTTGAAGTCCTTGGAGTTGCAAGTGGGCAGAGGCATTAATTGGAAAAGGAAATATATCTCGATGGATGAACCTGACAAGGTGTATCAGTTGAAGGACAAGGCTGGTAGTGTGAGGTTATATGTGGATGATGAGGAAAATTGCTATGCCCAAGGAAATCCCGACATGGAATTGACTCCCATCGAGACACAGGTGGAGATGAATGATTATTGCCAGAAATACAGCAGGAAGGAGAAAAAGGCTGCGGAGAAGCATCAGAAGATTTATAAGCATGGACTTTTCTATCCTATTCATAATAGCAAGGTTTGGGAGCGTGATGAGGTGCAGAAAGGAGTTGACGAGATATGGTATGTACCCAAGGACGTGTTTGGCGAGAGTTATTGGGTGGATGGCATTTCTGGGTTGAAGCATTATGCCAAGCCTGTGGCGGAGCAGCGAGGATTTGTGAGATTGCTGAGAGAGAGCGACTGGTATTATGTTCGGAATATCCCGGATTTGCGAGATACGGCATTTAGAAACTGGCAGATTGTGGCTGATGATAACATTTGTGTCATCAACAGTGAGTTTCTATTTTTGAAGAAGGAACCACGGTTGTGGTTCAAGATTTTGAAGAAGACGGATGACTTTTCTTATTTTGTGGTGAGAGAGTATAAGAATTTCTCTGGCTATGCCACTGATTCTGACATATACATCACGCAAGACAGTAGAAATGGGTTGAGATTGGAAAGTAATGGAGTGCCATACGTTCCCTATTTTCAAACGGTGTCGAGAGCTGAATTGCGAAAATATAATTTGTGATGAAGAAAATCAAGCTTTATGACTACCAGCAGAAGATGCTGGAGGACATTATCAACGTGCTGACGACTGCTGCTACTGGCAGATTCTACGATGAGAATGGTAAGAAGGAGAAGGTGGGCAGTTCGGTGATGGTGCAGATGCCGACAGGTACGGGAAAGACCTACGTGATGGCGGCTGTGGTGAAATGGTTCCTTGATAACCATGACACGGGCGAAGTGTGGATTGTAGCGCACCGCCGTGAACTGGTGGAGCAAATGCAGCAGACGCTGGACAGATTCTGTCTGGACTATGGGGAAAAGGAAATGGAGCTGAAAGCGAAAGTAAGGATAAGGGTGCTGTCCATTCAATGGTTGAACAGACATATCGACGAACTGGAAGGGGCTGGGTGTACGCCAGGACTCATCGTAGTGGATGAGGCGCATCACGCCATAGCAACCTCCTATCAAGACCTGTTTGGCAGGTACAGAAAGGCCCTGAAACTCGGTATGACGGCAACTCCATGCCGTATGAACAAGAACTCCTTTAGCAAGTTGTTTGAGAGGTTGATCGTTTCTCCTTGCACCAACGACTTCATTATGCGTGGTTATCTTGCACCATACGATTATGTGGTGATTGGTAAGTTTTCACAAGACCAGTTGACGGTGAACCAGTTGAAGGGACGAGGAAGCGATGGCGATTATGCCATCAAGGAGATGGACGAGAAACTGAACATTCCGCAGACTATTCAAAGGCTTTATGACAGCGTAAAGAAATATGCTGACGGCAAGAAAGGAATCGTATATGCCATAGACATTGTTCATGCCCAGGCGATAGCCGCCTGTTACAATGCCCTCGGAATAAAAAGTGTGGCACTGGACAGTAAGACTCCTGCCAAGAAACGCAAGGAGATGGTGGAGGCATTCAGACGCAGTGAGATAGACTGTCTGGTGAACGTGAACCTCTTCGATGAGGGGTTTGATTGTCCTGACGTAGAGTTTATCCAGATGGCCCGTCCTACGCTGTCGCTAGCCAAGTACCTGCAGATGGTGGGACGTGGGTTGCGCATCAACAAGGAGAACAAAGATAAAGTGTGCATGATCATCGACAATGTAGGTAACTACCGCAAGTTCGGCTTGCCTGACAAGCCTCGTAACTGGGAGAGTATGTTTGCTGGACTGAGGGCTGGCAAGGGTATCATCCCAACCTATGTGAAGAAGATGCAGAACATCATTGCCGTGAATGATGAGATGATAACGGTGAAGAAGGCGAATACGGCAAGGAAGAAGATGACAGCCAAACAACTGAAGGAATATCTGAAGAATGTAGAGCCTTTCCAGCAGGATGGCAGATGGGGACTGAGGGTGATGAACGACATCATTGTGAAACCCATTTATTCGTATATCTCTGACTTCCGAGGTGATTATGCAGAATGCAGAATAGGCATACAGAAATGTTTGTATGGACTATTGGACAGGAGGGGTAATATTATCCTGCCTCCAGAATATAAATATATATACAGGTGGAATGAGCATTCGGTTGAAGTACAAGGTAATGATGGTTACAGCAGGACCATAGAATTGTAACGGCTAAGAAAATATAAAGATGGAACACAAGAAACAGACTGGACATATCTGCCGATGGATGGCAGGCGGTATCATGGCAGCCATCCTCATCATAGGATGTACCATCATGATCGGCCTATCAGAATGGCACGACAGGAAAGAGATAGAATGCAGGAACACAGAACTGCATGAGTGGCGCAAGGATATGCATGATTTGAACATGCATATAGCCGAGATGGCGTTGCTTGGCGAGACGGTAGCAGACTGGGACACCACAGATGTAGAGGACTATCATCAACTTCGGATGGAAGTGGACCATATGTTGGAGAACATGGGGAAGATGAGCCGTCAGATAGAAGCAGAGAATCTCCGCCAGCTGTTTGTTGAGAAGGAAAGACTGTTGTTGCAAATCAGGAATGCCGTACAGAAGCGCAATGATATTCATGAGGAACTGACGACGGAAGTTCCCAAGATCGTAGCGAAAAGCAAGAAAGAGCAGCGAGTGCAGTCCTCCACTCCCCGTCCTGCGGTTCAGAAGAAACGAGGATTTTGGGCACGGCTGTTTGGAAAGGAAGAGAAGGCTGCCGTTGATACCATGAAGCGTCCACAGCCCACCGCTACGACCCAAATGCTGTCTGTGCTCAATCAGAAGATTGTCGTCAGGCATCAGCAACAGAGCCGTAAGGTCAATGGGCATCTGGACAGTCTGGGCATCAGGAATGAAGCCATCAACCATCATTTGCAGAAGATGATAGCTGTTGTTGACGAGCATGTCAACATGGGAATCGTGGAAAGAGAGCAGCAGATAGCTACACTGGAAGGTAACTATACCTATTATTATATAGGTATGCTCTCCCTATTGATTCTGGTATTATTCTGTATGTTCCTGCAGGTTATCAGGAACAAGAAAAGAACCGATCAGCTCATCGGGAAACTGAATGCCAAAAACCAGCAGAACATAGAACTTCTTACCCAGCGCCGCCAGACCATACAGGCTATCACGCATGAGTTGCGAATCCCGTTGGCAACCCTCAAACACCATCTGGGTGTCATGAAGAAAGATTCTGCTGATGAGATAGATATCTCTTTGGAAACTGTAGCAGGCATGGAGCAGATGCTCAATGATTTGTTGGACTATTTCCGACTGGACAACGGGAAGGAGACCATAATGGCCAAACCCTTTACCATTAAAGGGCTTGGAACAAGGCTGACATCGGAATTTGCAGGACTGGTGGACAAGAAAGGACTGGTGCTGACCGTGGAGAGTTCGTCGGATGACATCGTGCTGGGCGACAAGGAAAAGATACAGAGAATCGTAAGAAACCTGTTGTCCAATGCCCTGAAGTTTACGGATGCCGGTTCTGTGACCCTTCGTCTGAGTTATGAGGGCGGCATGCTGTTCATCTCCGTGCATGATACCGGAACCGGAATGGACGAAGAGGAACAGCAGCAAATCTTTGATGCCTTCAGGCAGCTGAGCAATGCGGCAACGAAAGACGGATTCGGCTTGGGACTGTCTATCGTGAAAAATCTGGTGGGTATGATGAATGGTAAAATCGAACTGTCGAGCAAGAAGAATGTCGGCAGTACCATCACAGTGGAAATCCCATTGCCACTGGTGCATGAGAAAGACATTGAAAGAGAGAATGAGATTATCGGGGACAACCGAGCGGAAGTGGTCGTCATAGACGATAACGAACTGATACTCCATCGGATGCAGGGCATATTTGCGGAAAACGGAATCAGGTGCGATACCAGTATGAGTATGGATGAATTGCTGGCCAAGATGCGCGAGAAGGACTATGACATTCTGTTTACAGACCTGAAGATGCAGGGTGCAAACGGATATGATGTGCTCAAAATCCTGCGAATGTCAAACATCGGTAATTCCCGGACGATACCCGTTGTTGCTGTGACGGGATCGGCAGGTATCACAGAGGACTATCTGACCGGGAAGGGCTTTTCGGGATGCCTATCCAAGCCCTTCTCTCCGAATGAATTGATGGCGGTTGCCAACCGATTCATCCAGAAGGAGGTGAACGGGAAAGGGAATATAGACCTGATACCCCTGTATGAATTTGGTGAGAAGCAAAGAACGCTGTGGCTTTTTGAGGAAGAGACGGAGGAGAACATCCGCCGTATCGACAAGGCCTGGGAGAAAGGTGACCGTCATGAGCTGAAAGAAATATTGCATAGCATGAGAGGAACCTGGGAACTGATAGGATGTGGAGAAAAGCTGAACCGCGTATTTTCTTCCGTGAAGAATACTACCACTACAGACAAGAAAATAGCCCAGGGAATCTGTGAAATCAAACGGCAGTGCGAAGATATCATCCAGGCTATTCATGAAGAACAGGAAGGAGGAATGAAATGACGAAGCGAATCATAGTGATAGAAGACAGTATGACCTTCTGTGAACGCATCTGTAACATGCTGAAGCGCCAAGGTTGGGAGACTTCCAAAGCCTACAACATGCGCAAGGGTATGGAACTGGTGCGAGAGGCGGATGAGTTTACCATCGTACTCTCAGACCTTCGGTTGCCCGATGGTGATGGTATCCAGCTTTTGGAATGGATGCGGGAGAATGGTTATGAAAATCAGTTTGTCATCATGACGGATTATGAGAGTTATTCCTCTGCCGTGGCAGCCATCAAGAAGGGCGCAGCCAATTATTTCCCGAAGAGTGAGATGCAGGGAGAACTGTTTGAATTTCTGAATGCCCTGTGGAAAGGGAATGAACATATCGCCAAGAGTCGTGAGAAGATCTTTGCCCGGACCAGTGAAGCCTTCACGAAGGTGATAGAACTGGTGAATATGTTTGCTCCCATCCAGATAACCGTGATGATCCTGGGAGAGAGCGGTACGGGGAAAGAGCATATCGCCCGGATGATACATGAGAAAAGCAAGCGAGCCAACAAGCCGTTCGTCACCTTGGATTGCGGCACCCTGAATGAACAACTTGCCGTCTCCACTCTTCTGGGGCATGAGAAGGGCGCTTTTACCGGGGCAGACAATGCTCGTATGGGTGTGTTTGAGGAAGCGAAGGGAGGAACCCTATTTCTGGACGAGATAGGCAACCTATCTTTGGAGGTGCAGAAGATGTTGCTGCGAGTGGTGCAGGAACAGCGATTCAGACGAGTTGGCGGAACAAAGGACATTGAGGCTGATGTGCGCCTGGTGCTGGCTACCAATGAAGATCTGGGTAAGGCAGTGAATAATGATACCTTCAAGCATGACCTGCTGCAACGACTCTGCGAGACCATTATCGAGTTACCGCCATTGCGGGAGGCGGGAGAGGGGGGGGGAGC
>ERZ779681.104-NODE-104-length-32895-cov-1.81553_pt1 | contig 32895 bp, 36 predicted proteins | sample MGYA00511905_ERZ779681 | MGnify/ENA primary metagenome ERZ779681 (study PRJEB29588, sample SAMEA2144578) | human gut metagenome | biome: human gut; feature: human-associated habitat; material: faeces | place: Denmark | collected 2008/2010 ... | reverse complement strand
TTTAATAAGGTCAGCCAAACCAGCTTGACCTGCAATAACAACCCTATCACCTATTTCACAACTACCAGCAATACCAACTTGAGAAACTATCATACAACCTTTGCCAACTTTACAGTTATGTCCAATCATAACAAGGTCATCAATTTTGGTATTATCACCGATTACGGTATTTTCGATTGTACCTCTATCAATAGCAGTGTTCGCACCGATTTCTACATTATTACCGATAGTCAAAGAACCGATAGAATTGATTTTGAAGATTACATGCTCAGCTTGTGTATCTTTAATTTCGCCATCTTTTCTAGCTTGTTCAATATTGTTTGGATTTTCTGTAACAAAACTAAATCCATCTGCGCCTAAAGAAACACCATGGTGAAGTATAACTTTATTACCTACCTGAACTCTATCACCGATATTTACACCTGCGTGGAAGAAACATTCACTACCAACAGTTGCATGGTTTCCAACATAGCTATTAGCTAAAATTGTAGTATTGTCACCTATTGTTGCACCTTTTGCAATAACAACATTTGGTCCTAATGAAACATTTTGTCCTAATTTAGCCTCTGGGTGAACAACAGCCGTTGGATGAACACCTGAGTTTGTTTCAGGAGCTTCATAGAATAATGTAATCAATTTCATCATAGCCAACCTTGGGCGCTCAACTTCGATTGTTGAATAACCGTCAATATTAACTCCTAATGGAACTAATGCTGCCTTTGCTTTTGAAGATGCAAGATTTGCAATTTCTTCCTCGCCTAAAGCCAGTGCCAATGTTGATTCATCAGCCAATACCGGTGGTGCAATTTTTGTAACTGCAACATCTTCTGCTTTTGATAACAAGCCCCCTGTTATTTGCGCAATTTGTTCCAATGTGAATGATTTCATAGATTACTCCTTATTATTGATTTTATTAATTATATTCGTAGTCGATTTACCTTGAACAAAGTCGATAAATTCTACCTTTGTTCCATTTTTAATCATAATATCTCTTTCTGGCAGAGTTTCCATAGTATAATCTGCACCTTTGGTATAAACATCGGGTTTTATTTCGTCCAACAAACTTGCAGGACTATCCTCATCAAATAAAACAACAAAATCGACACAATTCAAAGCAACTAAAATCTCTGCTCTGTCCATTTCATTATTTATAGGACGGTCATCACCTTTTATACTTTTTACGGATTTATCAGAATTTAAAAGCACGATTAAATAATCTGCAAAACTTTTTGATTTTTGCAAATATCTGACATGCCCGACATGCAAAATATCAAAGCAGCCGTTTGTTGTTACAACTGTTTTCCCTGCTTTATGCAGATTTGCAACGAATTCTGAAATATTCTTCCGATTGAGTATTTGACCCATATTTGTACTTCTTCCCTCTGAAACAGAACTATAGATAATGTCATTCTACATCAAATACATAATTGAATATAGTCTAACATTAACAAAAAGTAATAAAAATTATTTGCTTAATTTCTCTGTCATTGTATCAATGGCTATTTGAATTTTATTTTTAACCTTTTCCATTTTGTTTTCAGGATTAATTTTCTCAAATACATCTTCTGCACTTCTGCGATTTCTTATAGCAACCAATTCTCTAGCATAAGCTGTATCAATAGCCTTGTTTGGTTTTATACCAACTCGCTTTGCTCCAAACTTAATACCGACGGGAGAAATTCCTTTATTCATTTTTACCTCCAAACAATCCCATTTCTATCACTTTTTTACATATTCTGACAGTATTTAATGCAGCTCCAATTCTTAAGTTATCAGCTACACACCATAATGAAATACCGTTTTTCAATGCTAAATTCTTTCTTATACGACCTACATATACAGGGTTGTTACCACTTGCATCTCTTGTTGTTGGATATTCATAGTTTTCCGGATTATCAATAACCTCTATACCAAAAGAATCCTTCAAGATATTTCTAACCTCATCAGGCGAAATTTCCTTATCAAATTCAATATCAACAGCTTCTGAGTGACCATTGAACACAGGAACTCTTGCTGCAGTACAAGAAATAGGTGTTTCTTCTGCTAAATGTAAGATTTTTTTAGTTTCGTTTACAACCTTCATTTCTTCTTTTGTATATCCGTTTTCACAGAAAACATCAATTTGAGGAATAACATTAAAAGAAATAGGTTTTTTGAAACATTTATTTTCAAATGGTTTATCTTCTAATGTTGCAATAGTATTTTCTCTTAATTCGTTAATTGCAGCCAACCCTGCACCACTTACAGCCTGATATGTAGATACAATCAATCTGTTTATTTTTGCTTTTTCATGCAAAGGTTTTAACACTAACATTAATTGTGAAGTTGAGCAATTTGGATTTGCAATAATACCTTTATGCTTTTTCAAATCTTCATCATTTACATAAGCAATAACTAATGGTACATCTTTTTCCATTCTGAATGCACTTGAGTTATCAATAATTACACCACCTCGTTTTACAATTTCGGGAGCAAATTTTTGACTGGTTGAACCACCTGCAGAAGCCATTACAATATCTATTCCATTGAAAGAATCAGGAGTTGCTTCTTCAACAGTGTATTCACTTCCTTTAAAAGTAATCTTTGAACCTGCACTCTTGGCACTTGAAAGAAATTTTATAGATTTATATTCAATACCTAATTCTTCTGTGATTTTTGTAATTTCTCTACCTACAACTCCTGTAGCACCTAAAATTGCTATTTGTGGTTTTCTCATACTTAACATTCCTTACTCTAATTAAATACTCTCTACATTATATTTTCTAAGCCGTAAATAAATTCAGGCTTTGTCATCACATGTTTTACTGCCATTAAAACCCCTGGCATATAACATTCTCTATTCATAGAATCATGCCTGATTTTAAATGTTTGCCCCGATGAGCCGAACAATACCTCTTGAGATGCAATATACCCGGGCATTCTTACTGAATGTATATGGATATCAGAATATGAAATACCGCCTCTCGCACCTTTAATTGTTTCAGTTTCAGGACAGTTTCCTGTAACAAAAGATTTTTCAGAAGCTTCAGACATCATTAATGCTGTTTTTACAGCAGTACCTGATGGAGCATCTTTCTTTTGGTTGTGATGAAGTTCTATAATTTCTGCATTATCAAAATACTTTGCGGCCTGTTTTGCAAACATCATCATCAAAACTGCACCAGTTGAAAAATTTGGAGCGATTAAACAAGATACTTTATTCTGTTCCGATAAAGATTTCAGGTTAGCGATTTGTTCATCAGACAAACCTGTAGTACCTATAACAATATTAATTCCATTGTTCAAACAATACTGTGCATTTTCATATATACTTTTTGGTTGTGTAAAATCAACCAATACATCTATCTTTTTTTGAGCAGACGCATCTTTTATTGAAGAATATTCACCATCAACAATATCTATTTGAGCAACCAAAGTTAGTTCATTATCTTCATTTACAGCTCTTACAACTTCTTTTCCCATTTTGCCGTTTGAGCCACAAACTGCAACATTAATCATTTGTTAATCCTTCCCATAATATATTCTTTTTTATTAGTATTACACAATACTAGCAAAAGTTAAATAATATGTTAAATATATTACGCTTTTGAAACTTCATTCTTTGCAACTCTATATGCATTATATCCAGTAGCTAGAGCTAAAGCACCTTGCAATATTCTTGCGGGTACAGAACCTGCTTTTGTCTTAAATATCTTTGATATCAGTCTATCCGTAATAATACCTGCGCTTAACCAACAAAAGCCGTTTATGCCACCAATAACTAAAGGGTGCATATTTAACCGTTTTGTACCTCTTAGAGGGACACCGGAAATTGTAGGATTCGGTGGGGTTTTCTTTTCGGTTTTATCTTGATTACCAAATGATATATTATGTCTTGGCATATTTAAAGATACATTATTCATACAAAAATTACCTTTTACTTCACACATCTATATAAAACCCGATTCTTTTAAAAATTTGCTCTTTTATTAACTTTTCTTAATATTTTGCAAAAAATAAACAAAAAAATTTATTTTCAGACATTCTTCTATTTGAAAGTAAATCTCAAAAGAGAATCATGAATCTAATTAGTTCAATCAACATTAATAATATGCAGATAACCTCTAAATATTCATTTGGAGGTAGAGTATGCTGACGATTAATCAATATTCTAAAAACTGTTATCCACAACATACAAACTCTGCAAAAACTCAAAACAAACAGTTTGAGAACACGCAAAGCGTACCTATTAAAAGTAATGTACATTTTTATGCTCTTAAATCTTATGAAAAAGCACAGAGTATTATGCTTGCAAAAGCAAAAGCCTGTGCCCAAACACCACGACCAATAACAAAAGAAAGTGCTTCAAAAGAATTTAATGAACTATTCACAGAATACAAACAAGATTTACACGAAACCCCACTTTCGGATATAGAACTTACGGTCAAAGAACTTGAACAAAAACACCCTAAAAATAAAATTTTATCAACAATGCAACAAGCAACACAATTTGCCAGTATAAAAAGCATTAAACATATTATCAATCAACTAAATAAAGATAACATCGGAATGATTGGCGATATTTCTAATACAAACCAACCTGAATTTGTAAAAAACAATTTTGGATTAAATATGACTCTACATTACTTAATACAAAAAAAGAAAATGGGAGATTTATCTGGAAATAATAATGCAATATTTCTAGACAAAAATAAACTTGCACAACTAAAAGAAAACTCTATAAAGAATCTATCTGACATAAAAAATTTAATTCAAAACAAAAAAAATAAATTTTATATTTTATCAGGTTTCGACAATGGTATTAATTTTTTAAATAGAAATAAAAACCTGTCTGAAAATACTAAAGAAATCATATCAAAAGGTAACATTGATACCGATATAATCAATCAAGCCAAAGAATTAGGAATCAAACCAACTGTTATAAAAAATAAAAACGAAGCAACAACAAAAAGCATATACGAGCAAATGCGTCCTGAACAAATGTCAAAAGACGAACTAAACGCTGTAATAGATGCCAGTATTATTAAGTTAAGAATTCCAAATGCTAATGCTCAAAGTAATGTAAAAACTGACACTATTAAATATTTACATAACAACCTGCTTGTTGTTAGTCCTGAATCTATGTCTGATGGATTTGCTAATATGCATCAAAACATTATCAAATTCAACAAATCTATTAACAAAAGTGAAAAAGACTTATTATTTTGTATCCCTGATTCAGAAAAAAGCTATGGATTAATTAATCACCAATATCAACTGACAAACAATATTGATAAAAATAAATTTACTGATATTGAAACAATTCTAGAGAATATTAATTCTCCAAAACTTAAAAATAAAACAATTGTATTCCTTGACGATTGCGCCATTTCAGGGGAGTCAATGACTGACAACTTTTTCCCTTTTGCCGAAAGAATGGATAGTGTTAATCAACAAAATATCAATTTTATTTATGCACCTCTTTTAGTAACAACAAAGGGAACTAATAAAATTCAAGAAGTACTTTATAAAAACAACCGAAAACAAGATAAAATCTTATTTCACAAACAAATAAACAATAATTGGGAAAAAGATATAAAAAATCCAAATCTTCTTAGCCATGTATTAGGGAAAACAGCATTTGGCTATCAATGGCAATACAATGAAAAGCCTTGCGTAATCTTTCCATATATGGCACCCGACAACAACTGTAGTTTTGCTGCAAACATTGCACTATTGCACGATATAAACCATAACCAATGCAACACAAACGAATACCTATTTAGAATAAAATCAGGCTCAATAGACACATATTCAGTATCTAGCCTATCAAAAAAGCTATTAGAGGAATCTAAAAATGTTAACGATTAATCAAACAAACATATCAAACAATTATTATAACAATATAAAAACAAACAAAAAAGTTACCACAAATACAATTATATCAAACAACCAACTTACTAAATCGGCTACAAATTTCAAGGGTATATGGTGGACTCGTCCTCAAAACATAGCAAACACTCAAAAGATAAATAAAATCATACCTTTTAGAGAATCTGCATTAGCACAATTTGATAAAGTTTATACAAATTATCACAACTCCTTAAATGAAGTTTCCATAGAGGACATAAAAAATGCTGTTACGAACATCGAAAAAACAACCGATTATCCTAGAGAAAAAATATTATCTACAATGCAACAAGCTACACAATTTGCAAACTTGAGAAGTCTTGATTTAGTAATAAAAAAACTTAAAAAAAATGATATCCTAAATGTCGGTGCAATAATGCACCAAAACTATCTCACAGAGAATATGTTTGGACTTAATAGATCTTTAAATTATTTAATTACACAAAAACAAATGGGTAGTTTGCATGGTGAAGATAATGCAGTTTTTCTTGATAAAAATAAAATTGAACAAATAAAAAATTGTAATGATAGTCTTAAAGAGTTAAAATATAACAACTACAAAAATATCAAATTTTTTGTATTATCTGGATTTGAAGACGGAATAAATTTTTTGAATAGAAACAAAAATCTTGAAGAAACTACTCGAGAATTATTAGCACAAAAAGATATAGATGAAAAAATTCTTAACGAAACGAAAGCTCTTGGCATAGAACCAATTATAATCAAAAACGAGCAAGAACCAACTATTGAAAACATCTATAACCAAATGCGTCCTGAACAGATGAGTAAAAAAGAACTTAATGCTACAATAGATGCGACACTATTTGATAGAATATCTGAACAAGATAAAAGGTGTGATGTAAAAAGCGATGTAATTCAACATTTAGATAATGCTCTAATGGTTTTTACTCCAGAATCTATAGCTAAAAATTTAAGCGAAATACATAAAAATATTATTGATTTTAACAAAGCTCAAGGTAAACAAAAGGAAGATATTTTATACATACTTCCTACAGAAAAAAAGAGCTATAATCTAATTACACATCAATATCAATTAGTAAACGATATACCTCAAAACAGAATTTCTGATTTTATTGATTTAAATTTAAGGAGCAAAGATTCACAAAATAAAACTTTTGTTATTCTTGATGATAATACAATTTCAGGAGAATCTTTAACTGAAAGTCTTATGGATTTATATAAATATAAAAGCTCTTTAGAAAAACATAACAATAATATTATTATAGCTCCCATCTTCTCAACTGAAGAAGGAATTAATGCAATAAATAAATATATAATTAATAATAATCGACAATCTAAAGATATTTTAATAACAAACCAAAAACAACATAAAGCTTGGAATGAAAATATTAAAGATGAAAATTCTTTAAATCTCGCATTAGGAAGTACTTTTTATGATTTTTATAATCCTTATCCTAAAAAGCCTTGCTTAATTTTCCCATACATGGCTCCAGATAATAATAGTGAATTTGCAGCAAATATCGCCCTGCTACATAATGTAAACTATAGATTAACAGGTGCTACTAGAGGATTTCATACAGATTGCATAAAATCATACAGTAGGGATTGTACTTATATAGCTGACTCTATTAAAGAAATATTAAACTCGGATTCTAAATAAAAACTAAACTAAAGAGCAAATTTTTCAAAAATAGCATCTATATTCTGTAGATATTTTTCTCTATCAAAACATTCTTCAATTTCATCATTGGTTAGCAATTTAGTAACTTCTTTATCAGATTCTAAATTTTTCTTGAAATCACCATTGTTTTCAAACGCATCAAGTGCGTGTTTTTGAACGATTCTATAAGCATCTTCTCTTGTTAAGCCTTTTTCTACAAGAGTTAGAAGAACTTTTTGAGAATAAACAATACCTCCGAAAAGGTTTGAATTCTTTTCCATATTATCTTCTTTTATTACAAGATTTTTGAGAACATTATTTAACCTAGTTAGCATAAAATCCACCAATTCTAATGAATCAGGGAATATTATACGCTCTGTCGAGCTATGTGAAATATCTCTTTCATGCCATAATGCAATATTTTCCATTGCAGCCAAAGAATTACTTCTTACAACTCTTGCCAATCCACATAAATTTTCACACAAAACAGGATTTTTCTTATGAGGCATAGCAGATGAACCTTTTTGATTTTTTCCAAACCCTTCTTCAACCTCATGAACCTCTGTTCTTTGAAGATGCCTAATTTCAACGGCTACCTGTTCTATTGTTGAAGCTATTAAAGACAATGATTGCATATAATCAGCATGAATATCTCGAGCAATTATTTGTGTTGATATTCTTGCAGGTTCCAAATTTAAGGTTTCACAAGTTAGAGTTTCTATATCCATAGGAACATTACTATAAGTTCCTACAGGCCCTGAAATTTGACCTTTGTTGATATTTTTTACCGAATATTTGAACTTATCATAAACTCTTTCAAATATATCTAACCAACTCAAAACCTTTACACCAAATGTCATAACCTCAGCATGAACACCATGAGAGCGTCCAATACAAACAGTATGTTTATATTTTTTTGCCATATCTCTCATAGTATCCAAAAGATTTTCAAATTTTTGTTCAATAATAACAGAAGAATCTTTTATCTGTAAGGCAAATGCCGTATCAATAACATCTGAACTCGTAAGCCCCATATGAATATATTGTGCCAATTCTTCACCAACGGTTTCATTTACATTGGTCAAAAATGCGATGACATCATGTCTTACTTCAGCCTCAATTTCTGCAATTCTATCCAAATCAAACGATGCGAAGGTTTTAATTTTTTCTAACGCATCTTTTGGTATTTTGCCCAGCTTCGCATAAGCCTCACAGACTGCAATTTCGACCTTCAAATAGTAAGAAAACTTTGATTGCAAGTCCCAAATTGCTTTCATTTCAGGTAAAGAATATCTATCAATCATTTTTTTCGCTCTCTATAAATGTTTTTCTATATTATTAATAATAGAAGATTTAGGAATAAGTCCTGCCATTCTTTCTACAGGTTCACCGTTTTTAAAAACCAAAAGAGTTGGAAGCCCACTTACTGAAAACTGTTTCATTATTTCAAAATTTTCATCAGCATTGACTTTTACAAGCTTCATCTTGCCTTCAAAACTTTTTTCCAATTCTTCCAATACAGGACCTAATTTACGACAAGGTCCACACCATGGAGCCCAAAAATCTGCAACAACTATACCTTCGGTATCCAAAACCTCAGAATCAAGATTGTCTTTATTTATATCTATTGCCATAACTAAACCCCTTAATATTTAAATTGACGAGTATATTTTAACATATATATTTTTTTCATGCTATTATTCTAATATACTTATTATTAAGAGAGAAAGATGAATTAAATGCCTAGGAAAAAAGTTGTAGAAATAGTATTAGATACAGAAACCACAGGGTTGGATTATACAAAAGAAAGAATTATCGAATTTGCAGCCGTAAGACTTGAAAACGGGAAAGTAAAAGATACATACCAAACTCTTATTAATCCTGAACAACATATCAGAAAATCAAGTATTGCGATTCATGGAATAACAGAGGATATGGTTGCAGATGCACCAAAAGAAAGCGAAATACTAGGAGAAATTTTAGATTTTATTGGTGATGCTCCTATTGTTGCTCATAATGCAATTTTTGATTATTCATTTTTAAACGAAGCTTGCAAAAGAGTTTTTAAGAAGAAATTTGAAAACGAAAGAATTGATTCTCAACAAATGTTTAAAGAGATTTGTCCTGATTTGGAATCTCATGGATTAGCAGCTTTAACAGAAAAATTTCATGTTGATTTAGAAAACCATCATAGAGCTATGGCTGATGCAATGGGTCTTGCTCTTGCATATCCAAAACTTAAAAAACTTTATTTGCAAAAATATGATTGGCAAACTAAACAGTTAGAAAATATTGATTATCTTTTTGAAAGATTCCTTAGAATCCAACAAAGTGTTCAGACAATGCAGTCTGAGTTGCAGGATTTGAAATCTATATTCAAACTGCATTTTGAACTTGGTGGTGAACCTATATCTGCAGAATCTGGTGAAACAATGGTTTACCAATCAAAACATTCTTTCGGATACAAATTTTCAGAGATAAAAGATGTTTTGGAAGAACTTGGCGCTCTTGATAAGGCCGTAAAACTTAATACAGGGTTTATTGACAGACTTTGTAACGGGTTGAGCCTTTCTGACGAAAGCAGAAAAAAAATAAGAGAAGCTCGCAGAGAGTTATCAGAAACTAGAAACTTGCAGGTTCTAAAACCTGGACATTAAAAAGGAGAGATTATGAAAGGTAAAGCATTCAAATTCGGAGATAATATTTCAACAGACCATATTGCACCTGGGCGATTGTTTCACCTTCGTTCTAATCTTCCTGAGTTTGCAAAACATGTATTAGAAGATGCAGACCCAAATTTTGCATCAACTATGCAAAAGGGCGATTTTGTTGTTGCTGGAAACAATTTTGGACTTGGCTCTTCAAGAGAACATGCACCACAAATAATCAAAATTGCTGGAGTTGGTGCAGTATTCGCAAAATCTTTTGCAAGAATTTTTTATAGGAATGCTATAAATATTGGATTACTTGCTATTGAATGTGATACAGATGGTATTGATGCAGGTGATGAACTCGACCTAGATATCGAAAAAGGTATATTAAACAATCTAACAAAAGGTACAATTACTCAGATTGAACCACTACCTCCTGTAATGATAAAACTTTTAAATGATGGTGGTTTGGTTGAACACATCAAGAAAAACGGTGATTTCAATTTATAAAAACAAGTAATCTCAAAAAAACATTACTTTTTGTAAAGATATCATAATTTATCCTAAAGAAATTTCAAAACTTACCGTAATAACATGTATCTAAACATGTCAAAGGAATAAGTAATTGGTAAGTGTAGATAGAAATACATTAATATCACAAATTGTTAGTCTAAATCCACAACTCAAACCTGATGAGTTGCACAAACTTTCTGATGCTCAACTACAAGCAAAGTTGTCACAATGTATTGCGGGTAATAAACAAGATAAAAATGTTGATTCAGTAAGGATAAACAATAGTTCTTCAGAAGCATCTAAAACTCCTAAAATGACTACAGAAGAAGCTCAAGACAATGCCATTGAAAATATTAAAAGTAATGCTGAACAAGCTCAAAAACTTCTTGAAGCTCAAGATAATGGTGATATCAGCAAAGCATATAACTTTGTCAAAGAAAAATTAAACTCAGAACTTGCAAAATCTAATGTTGCAAAAGTCGTACATAAACAATTTGAAACTGCAGAGTTTCTGCGTGAAGCTAAACAAGGCACTCTTACATACAAAGAATATCTTAGAAGAAAAAGAGAAGATATTTTCAAGACTTTCCCTGAAATCGACAGCTATAACGACAAGCAAAAACAAATGATTAAGAAAGGTCTTGATAGTCTTACCGAAGGACAACTTAACAGGTTACAAAACCAACTACTTGCTCTACCTAAAAAAGATGATAAAAACTATCAAAACAGCGTTAACAGTTTTAAACAAAATTTCATTAAAGAATCTATTGACGAAAAAAAGATATCAACAACTACAAAAAGTGAGAATGGGCAGAAGATTACCCAAAAAACAGCACAAAAAATAAAACAAGCTTACAACCCTTCTGACGGTGACAGACTAATGACTTTTGAAGAAACTTATCTCCTTGAACAAGGCGTTAAGTTTAACAAAGAAAATATCCAAAAGTTTAATGATAGTGCTGCTCAATACACTTTTGCAAACAATTTGCATAACAGATTACAAGATATTCACAACATGCTTGATAATGACATAACTCTTGTCAAAGGTAACAATGCAAACGGTGTTGATTTAAAAACTCTTGAAAATGGAAATAAAAGACTTAAAACCTCGATATATCAAGTATTATCTAAATTGTATGGTAATGACATCAATAAAATTAACAAAGGGTTACAAGATTTAACAGGTGAAAAATATACATTTAATCTAAAGAACAATGACCCTAAACAAGGTTTAACACTTGATAATCTTGAACTTGTTGATTCTTCTATCCCTGAAGATTCTAAATTTAAGCCTAATACAGATATGGTATTACCTTCTCTTGCAGAAAAGGTACTAAAAGGACTTGATACAAACTATTCCAAAGCACTTAATGGTAAAAAGCTAGAAGATTATGCCAAAACAATGGCAAATGATTACAAGAATGCTTATGGTACAAAAGACGCATCAGCATTAGCATCATCTTTTGCACAAGACCAAGAAGGTATTGTACAAACTGCAAGAAACACAGTACAAATCGCAGGTATGGTAGTAATGGTTGGAGGTATGGCATTTTGCCCTCCAGCAGCTCTTGGTGGAGGTTTAATTTCATCTTTTGGCGGTATTGGTGTTGAGGCATATAATGAAAATACAAAAGAAAACCCAGATAAAGAAAAGAACAAAGAACTAAGACAAGAAACTCTTGTTAATGCAGCACTATTTGCTATAGGTGCAGGTTCCGGTAAAGTCGGAAGTATGGCTAAAACTGCGCTTACTGCTAAAAACACACCTAAACTTGTTGCCGCAATGGCTGATATTGGAGTTGATTCCTCGCTTAGTTTATTAGGAGATTTAACACTAACCGGACAAATTGACTTGTCAGGAGAAGGTTTTTCTCAACTTATGTCACTTGTTGCAGGTCACAAAGGCAAAATTGTGAAAGGTGTACAAAAAGGCAAACAATTTTTGAAAGAAAAACTCAGTGCACAAGCCAATACTAACAACAAAATCCTACAAATGCCAGATGGAACAGTAGTTGAAGTAAAACCTGACGGCTCTACTGTTGAGGTGAAAGCTGACGGTGAAGGTACTAAAGCTGTGAAACCAGAGCCTAAAGCTGAGAATGTTAAAACTGAAACTACTCTAAAAACGAAAAAAGAGTTAGAATCTGCGCTTGATAAAGCTACAACAAGAGAAGATTTTCTTGCTATTCGCAACGAAATTTTAAAAATGCCAAATTCACCTGAAAGAGTTAAATTATTTGAGCTATACCTAAAAACTTATCAAGATTGGTCAACAAAAAGAGTAAACGGAAACGACCCTAACCAATATACTGACAAACCTAACATGGCAGTAAAAAATATGGCTGAAGGGGAAATAAAAACCTATACACAAGAAGAAGTTGACAAACTAATTGCACAAGACCCTGAACATATAAAAGTAATGACTAACGGCAAAGTTATTAGAATTACTGATAATTTTGAATTTGTACACATTGGTAATATTGCTAAAAGCAATGGAATCAAAGTCCTTAATAGTAAAGCTTTTGATAAAAAAATATCAAATATGCGAAACGAATATAATGACACGCATAGATTTACAGAAGATGACAGACAAAAACTCAATGAGTTATACAACAATGCAAAAACTGACGAAGAAAAACAATTCTTATTGCAAGTAATTGATGCAAAATTGTTTACAGGAGATTATCAATTTAACGCAAAAGCAATTTCTGAACTACAAGGAAATTACTCTACTGAAGCTAAGGCCATATATGAGGCTATGGCTAATATCCAATCTAAACAATATTCAAAAATATATTACAATCAAGATTTTGTAGATTTAATGAATCTTAGCAAAAGTGTAGATAAAGATATCATTATTGAGCTGATTAATGCCAAAAATGTAGACAATACACCTCGTTTTAATGGCAAAAATATACAAACATGGGTAGAATTAGGACAAAAAACAGATAAAACTGAGTTCCTTGATATGCTTCATGCAACAGATAACAATGGAGCACCAAAATATAATTATTCTCAAATTGAAGAAAAAATTGCTTTAAAAAATCCTATGGCAAAATCTCTTTTAATAAAAGCTCAAAATTTGGTTAAAAATAACAAAAAAATTAAAAAAATAAAAGACGAACTTATAGAAAATATAATGAACGAAACTCCTGAAACCGTTAACAAACAATTTAAAATGATTAATTTGTTAAATGATAATGCTCTAAAAGTATTCTTAGAAAATTACGGTTTAAAGAATCTCAACATTGATAAACAAACTGTTGATGCTATCAATTCTGCGCACCCTAAAGTTTTGCAAGTTATTTTAAAAGATGGTGCAGATGATCCAAGCATTTCATTACTGCTTAGAGATTTTGAAAATATACCTACCAAATTATTAGATAGTATTACTGATGAAAATAAGTTCTTTAATCTTTTAGCTCTTGTACATTCTAAAAGCCTTGGATTTATTGATATTTACAATAATACAAAACCCGAAACATTAAACAGAATTCCTCAAAATGTAAAATTAGAACTTGCACAAATGGGACATGTTTATACTAATGAAACCCATATTTCTTCTGCTCTTGATTTTATTAAAACTCCTAAATATCAAGAACTAAAGACAACACTTTTTGAAAAATTTGATTCAAAATTTGATGCAAAAGATTTTGATAGTAAACTTCAAGCATATTTAATTGCAAACAAAACAGGAAATCCTGATGACTTTATCAACTATGTAAAATCTCAAGATTTTAACAATTTAACATCAATTGCACCTAGAATAAAAGAATTTGAACCTGAACAACTTTTTGAATTCTTTAATTATCATAAATCTCAAGGCACAAAACTAACGCCTGAAAATCTAACATATAAAGGTAATTTGACGCACACTCTTGAAACAAATATGACAGATTATCAACAACTAAGTCAAATTTTATCAAGATATCCAAATACAGACAGGCGAGTAGGACATTTACCTAAAGAATGGATTAATGATATTCCAAAATCGGAACAAAAAGATTTTGTTGCAAATATTTATCAAGCATTTAGTAATTTTGCAAGCATACCTAAAGATGAAAGAAATGTTAATAATTTAGCAACAACTTTAAAATCTATTTTCAAAAAAGATGTTAAAGTAAAACAACTTGGATACGGTTCATTTGGCTCAGGCTACGAAATTTCTATCGAAAACTCTAAACCTTTTGTTTTAAAAGCTTTCAATAATATTGATGACGACCTAAAATACATGAAAAATATACACGGACGCTCTATCGAACCTCAAAACGCATTATATTCCAAAGGTAAAGGCAACGACTTTGCAGGATTCTATTTTGGAAAAGTTAATGACGTCATTGATAAAGACGGCTTTATGTTAAATGAATTTTTACCTGATAAAACTTCAAAATCGCAACAAAAAGATTTAACAATTAGTAGATTTGATTCTTCTGATGTGGATAGAACTCACGGACACAACTTCCAATATGGAAAAATTCTTGATTATGGAGCAATGGAAACAACTGATAAAAGATTAATGGAAAACGGTAATGTTACAAAACTTACAAGAATTATTTCCAGCAACATGATTGCTTCAAAAAATTCAAATGTGTATGGATTCAATGATACAAGACTTGCAATAGTTAAAAACGCAATAGACAAAATCGGAAATCCTAAAGATACTCTTGATGCACTTTCTATAGTTGAAAAATACGCAACAAAAGAAATTGATAAAAATTCTTTAAACGAACTAAAAGCTCTCAAAAAAGATGCTGCATTCAAATTGTTAGAAAAAAATAGACCTGATATAAAAAACAAAGAAGCATATTTTGCAGCTTATGAATTGAATGACAAAATTACACAAATCGAGAATTCTATTATCAACGCTTTTAAAGATACAGGACTTGATAAAGGCTTAAGCTTCTCAAACAGAGCTAAAAGTGTACAAAGTATCTATGATAAAATCAATTCAAATATGAAAAAAGGCAAATCTCTTGAAGCTTCAATACAAAAAGTTCAAGACGGATATGGTGTCAGAACTATTATGGGCAATTTTAATTATAAACAATATCCTGAAATTGTTGAAATGTACAAAAAAGACCCTGAACAAGCATACCGAATGGCAGCAAAAAAACAATCAGAACATATTATTAAAAATTTAGAAAAACTAATAGAAAAACAACTTACTAACGGTGATTTTAGTATGGTAACTATTTCAAACTACAAAGGTAAAAACGGTTTGCCATATTTATCAACAGAACAAATAAATGAACTTTGTGAGTTTGCAAAACAAAAAGGTATAACTCTTGATGTAAAAATTGATGAAACTGGCTCTATGGAAAACATAAAAGGTTCAGGCTATACTGCATTACAAATGAACCTAAAATACAAAGACGGAACTGTTATAGAATGGCAAACAAGAGGTAAAGATGTTGATAAGTTTGCAGAAGCAGAACATGTAATGTATGATTCAAGACAAGAAAAAGATATTACAGGTGGCAGAGAACAACTAAAAGAACTTTATGCACCTTATGAAAAAGCCGCACAAGACATGGAAACAGAAGATTTTGCAGACTATATGGACTACTTGACTAATTACTATAAACAGTTAAGACTAAAAGAACTAGGATTCCCAGTTATATACCCTAAACTTCCTGCAAAATTTGGTACAAATCCTGATATAAGCGCAGACGGATTAATCAAATTGCACGATGAAAAAGAAAGAATTTTAAAAGCAACATAGGAAAATAATTATGACAGAAATAAACAACAAAAACTTTAATATCAAAAATGTTTCATTTGGTAATTCTCCTAAAATACCAGAAAATTCTTATGAAAATACTATTGGTATATTGAGAGATAATATGTTGGAACGATGCGAAAGAGAAATTCCTGAATATGGAGATTTTGCACCTATTAAAGAAAATCTTAAAAATAATAATGAAAAAATATATGCAGGAAATATTATGCTTACATGTACACCATCAGAAGATAATCCTACTAAGCGCTACCTGACATATTCACAGATGAACCCTCAAAACGGAAAAGGACTAACCTGTTTGATAGGTGCTGGGAATAAAGATGAAATCCTTGCAATGTTACAAGATGAAAACTTTATCAATGACCGAAAAGAGGACTGTGACAGAATAATAGACAAAATGAAACTTCTAAGATGGTAATATTCCAAACCTTAAAAACTTAACCTCTTAGTTTGAGTTTTGTAACTCACTATGACTGTTCATCATATATAACTTGATTAAGTTCGTGAACCATTTTTGAAAAATCAAAATTCTCATTTACGAGTGAGGATTTTTTAGTACGTTCCCACAAATATGTATTAATAATCGTACAAACTTCTAATAATGTTTCTTTTGAAAGATATTTGTTTTCGTAATCTTCACACAATTCCAACAAATATGAAAAAGTATCTCTGCCTTCATTTGAGATAATCTTAATAAACATATTTCTCAAATCAGAATCCATAAACTCTGCGTTATACATCTTTTTATAGATTTTTGCAGTTTTCAAAATCGTATTAGAGATATCCTCAAAGTTTTGATATTGTCTTACCATATCAATATACTTCACAAAATAATCATAAACAGAGTTTGAATCCTTTATCATTCTGTTAAACTTTGGTGAAAGATATGCTTTGAAGAAGGACACAAAAACTTCCTCTTTATAACTGAATAAATAATACAAATCATTTACAAGTTGTGGATATTTCATCTCTGCCAAATAAGATTTTATCAACATAAGTTGGTTTAAATACCTAGAATCTTTATTCAACAAATAAAACAACTCTCTCGGGTTGCAATCTTCTTCGACAAAAACAACATTAGCGACAATCCTGCCGAACAATTCATAAAAATCTTCCAAGTCAAAATCAAGATGTTTGATATCATCTTTGAATAATTGTAATGTTCTATAAATTTCTGTCTGTTTTTCATTATAAGATAAAGGTTCTTTGTTTATGATTTTTTCATAAACAGTTCGCTCCAATCCGAACAAACTAAACTTTACAACCTCTAAGAATTTCAGATATCTTGTATAAATTTGTTTTGCCAAATAAGGGTTTTCGGGACTTTGTTCTTCTTGAAAATCTGCGATTGCTTTCAATAACAGCATTAAAGAAAGCAATCTGCGTTTTCCATCTATTAACAAATAATTATTGTCCGAGTTTTTTTTGATATAAAAAACTCCCAAATTAATATCGGCAGTGCAATATCTTGCTGTCAGGATTTTTTCGAATAAATTATCTACATACTCAAAACTACTTGAGCAATTAATAGAAAATATATGATGAGCAGTACTCATTAAAAAATCTAATATTCCAATATTAATCATAATTATTTACATTCCCACAAATTAGTCAGCAAGAACGAATCCACCTCTATCGGCGTTTTTCAATTTATCACCTTCAATTTTTGAACGTAAATTTTTAATATACTTGTATATGTAATCTCTTGGCAAGCCCAACAATGCAGCCAAATCTTTTGCATATACAGTTGTATTTCTATGGTTCAAGAAATAATCAAAAACAATTTGTTCTCTATCAGTTAAATTTTTCTTTAGAACAATATTAACTTCTTCTCTTAAAGAATCTTCTTGTTTTTCTTGTTGTTGTCTTTGCATAATTTTTTCAACAACTTCATTTCTTTCAACTTTTTCTTGTTTTACTGATTTGTGTTCACTAACAGGTTTATTCTCTGTAGCAGGAGCTTTGAATGAGAATGGTGTATGTGATAATTGTCTTTCTCTTTCAAAAGCACGTTCAGCAATATTAGATAATTTTTCTGTTCTCTTATTATTTAAAGACTCAGTAGAGGTATTGCTTCCACTCATAACAATATCAACCAAATCATTGGTTGGTCTTGCATCAGCAACAACTTTGCCCAATCTGGCAGCAAATTCTTCTAGGGTAATTTTTTCCAAAGAACTTCTCCACTGCTTTATCTCTTCCTTACTTAAATACTTCGCCATTAGAATCTCCTATTTCTAATCCCATTTGCTCTTAACAAATACTAATGTATCATGAACTTTTTCAGATTTACCAAAATATTTCAAGATGTAAATTTTTATTTGCAATCGTTTACAATATGAAGCTATAATTATTATGTGGAGAAGTTTGATTTTTTTAATAAATTTAATAATCCTGTAATGGTTTTAAATAATGATATAGAACTTGTTTATAAAAACAATGTTTTTTGTCGTTATTTTCCCGATTTTAAAAATATAAAAAAGTTTTTACACAAAATTAATTATGACATTTGTCCACTTGATTCTGAAAACTCAGAAATTCATTCTCCGATTATCCAAGCCGTACGCTCCAAAGAAAGCTTTGTAGCCTACATTTCGTACCAAATAAAACAGAATGAATTTTATTACTATAATATTAATGCTATAAAAAGAGGCAAATACACTATTATATTTTTTACAGATGTAACCTCACAAGAAAAATATGACAGATTAGAAAAAAAATACAGCCAGCTTGAAAAGAAATATGATAATCTGACTGAGCAAAACAATGATTTACAACATATTAAACAAAAAGCACAAGCGCAGGCTATAAAAATGGCACTTATTAACAAAATCTCTAATATAATTAGAGAATCTATTGACCTGCCAAGTATTATTAATCCGACATTAAAAGAACTGGCATTAATGTTTGGTGCGTTCAAAGCATATTATGCAGAATTTAATAATAAAAAATTCACAATTACACAATCCTTAAACATCTCAGATATAAATTCTACAGTAATGTTTGATAATAATGTAATCAAGACACTTAAAAATAATAAAATATCTTATTCAAGATGTATGCGTGAAAACCTAAACGCTGAACCTTTGAAAGAATCTGTACAAAGAATAATAACTCCGATATACCATATGTCTGAAATATTAGGTATTGTAGTCATATTATCCAGACAAAAAAGAGGTCTTAATGAAGAACTTGATATATTAGAAAGTATCTCCTCTCAACTCGGAACTGCGATTGTCCACGCTAAATTGTACAAAAAGAATATTGAAACAGTTAAAGAACTGAAAGCAACATTAAAACAATTAAAAGACACGCAAATTCAACTTATAAATTCTGAGAAAATGGCATCTTTAGGTCAATTAATCGCCGGAGTAGCTCACGAAATTAATACACCTGTTGCCTCTATCAAATCTAATAACGAAATCTTCACTAAACTTATTAACAAAATCAAGGATAAAAAGTTATCTGAAATTTTGACTGATATCAATGCAACAGACAAAGAAGCTATCCAAAGAATTAATCATCTTGTTATATCTTTGAAGAAATTTGTAAGATTAGATGAAGCAGAACTTCAAGAGGCTGATATCAACAAAGAACTGGATTTGACACTTGATTTGATAAGACACGAAACAAAAAATAAAATAGAAATTATAAAAAATTATGGTGATATTCCAAAAATAAAATGTTATCCTAATATGCTAAACCAAGTATTTATGAACATTTTAGTTAATGCTTGCCAAGCAATTAAAGACAAAGGTAAAATATCAATTTCTACAAAATATGATAATAATACACTTACTATAGAAATTGAAGATAACGGAATAGGAATTAAGGATAAAGACAAAATCTTTATGGCAGGATATACAACCAAAGGTGTTGGTGTCGGAACAGGCTTAGGGCTTGCTATTTGTGCAAAAATTATCGACAAACACAATGGAAAAATTGCTGTAGAAAGTGAAGTTAATAAAGGTAGTAAATTTATTATTACTATCCCTAGTAAGTAGTACATCTTTACAAACTTGTAAAAAAACTTTCAATGTATGATTGAAATCTGGGATTATGTTTACAAAAGATAAGGAAAATATTTTACAAATTGGACTTTATTATGAATAAAATCAAAAGATATGTTATATTATTAGTACGCAGAAAATAAAGTGTAATTTTTACCCTTTATGGAATGTAAAAAAATGTAAAAAAACCAAAGAAAAAAAGCAATTATTTTAAACTAACAATTTTTATATAAGAGTGTGATGAATTAAAAAAGTTTATATGTCGGAGGTTATGTAATGACAATATCAGTTATCGGTAAGAAAAAACAAAGTAAAAAATCTTTTGATGAATTACTATCAGATTTAAAGACAAGCAGTTCAGAAAAAGTTAGATATAATGCAGCAAGAGTCTTAGGCGAATTAGGTGATTCAAAAGCTGTTGAACCATTAATTGATGTTTTAAGAAACGATAAAAACGGCTCAGTTAGATTATATGCAGCAAGAGCTCTTGGTGAACTTGGTGATACCAAAGCTACTGAATTCTTAATCGAATCATTAAGAGAAGATCGTAATGTTGATGTTAGAGTTCGTGCAGCTCGTGCTTTAGGTCGTTTAGGTGGAAAAATTGTAGTTGAACCACTTGTTGAAGCTTTAAATGATGAAAACCCTCAAGTTTGTATTACTGCAACAGATGCGTTAATCGAAATTGGTGATGTAGCTACAGATGCTTTGATTGGTTCATTAGACCACGAAAAAGTTAATGTTCGTTGTGATGCTACAAGAGCATTAGGTGAAATTGGCGACAAAAAAGCTGTTGACCATATTATCAAAATGTTATATGACGAATGGGTAAATGTTAGAATTTACGCAGTAACATCTCTTGGTAAATTAAACGATACAAAAGCTGTTCCTGCATTGATTGATGTTATGAAAAACAGAACAGAAAATGAATTAGTTAGAGCTGGTGCAGCAGCTGCATTAGGTGTTCTTCGAGACCAAAGAGCTTTACTTCCATTAAGAGAATTAATTATGGAAGCTGAAGAATTAGGTGAACTTGAAGATACAGCTCTAAAATCTTTCAAAAAGATTATGGCAGCTAACTGGCAATCTATCCCAGGAGCTTCTGTTCAAAAAAAGACTGCTAATGTTTAATTAGTACAATAAATATTTAATAAAAAAAGGTAGGATGTAAATCCTATCTTTTTTATTTGCTAATTAAAATAGAAATACAAAACAAAAGGCGAAGATTATATATAATAAACTTCGCCTTTTTAATTCTATTATTATCTAATTAGAATTCTAAACCAGCTTCTCTAGCTGCGTCAGCAAGTGCTTGGATTCTTCCATGATAAAGGAAACCACCTCTATCAAAAACAACACCTTTTACACCAGCTTTAAGAGCTTTTTTCGCAACTTCTTCACCAACAAGTTTTGCAGCTTCAATATTACCACCATGTGATAATTTAGCACGCAATTCTTTATCATTGGAAGAAGCTGAAGCTAAAGTTACATGTTTAACATCATCAATAACTTGAGCATAAATATGTTTAGTGCTTCTATATACAGCCAATCTTGGGTATTCAGAATCACCTGAGATATTTATTCTAATTGATCTATGTCTTTTTTGAACTTTAGGTTTTCTAATTTCTTGTTTAATCATTTTCGTTTCTCCTTAACCCAAACCTTCTTAGCCACTTACTAAGGGTTTATGTGGGCTTTACTATTTATATTATATTCCTGAAACAAGTTCAGGATAGGTATTTCTAAGACTTACTTCGTTCGCCTAAGAACTACCTATTTTTTGCCGGCTTTACCAGCTTTACGTCTGATATGTTCACCTTCATAGCGAACACCTTTTCCTTTATAAACTTCTGGAGGACGTTTGCTTCTGATAGCAGCAGCTACATCACCAACCATTTGCTTATTAGAACCACTAACTGTAATGTTTACATTCTTTTCTACAGCAATAGTGATACCTTGTGGAGGATCAATAAGAACAGGGTGAGAGTAACCTAGTTGCATATTTAATTTAGTTCCTTCCATGTTAGCACGATAACCAACACCTTGAATTTCTAATTTCTTTTCGAAACCTTTGCTTACACCTTCAACAGCGTTAGCAACTAATGTTCTTGAAAGACCATGCAAAGCATTAGTTTTTCTTTCATCATTAGTAGGTTCAAGTATAATGTGATTATCAACAATAGAAATTTTAATTTCATCTCTTACTGTAACAGTTTCAGTACCTTTAGGTCCTTTTACTGTAATTGTTTGACCGTCTAATTTAGCTTCAACTCCTGAAGGAATTTCAACGGGTTTTTTACCAATACGTGACATATTTTATTCTCCTTTTCTAAAAAGTGGGTTTTCTGTCAATTACACCACTTTGAGTATTTTACTTTTTGTAAGTTTGACTGTAGTTTGCTTGTTTTACAAACAAAACTGGACTTTGAATGTAACAGGATTAAAAACTACCAAACATTACAAAGAATTTCGCCGCCTAATTTTTCTTTGCGAGCTTTTCTATCTGTTAATAAACCTTTGCTTGTAGAAATAATAGCAATACCTAAACCACCAAATACTTGAGGTAAGTTTTTAGACTTGCAATAAGTTCTAAGACCTGGTTTAGAAACTCTTTGAAGGTTAGTGATAACAGGTTTTCCGTGTTCATCGTATTTCAATTCGATAACTAAAGATTTGAATTTACCTTCTTCTTTAACAGAATAACCGTTAATAAAACCTTCGCTCTTTAACAATTCAGCTAAGGATAATTTCAATTTTGAAAGAGGCATAGATACTGTTTCGAGAGAAACAATATTAGCATTTCTGATTCTAGTTAGCATATCTGCTATAGGATCTGTGTTCATGTTTACTTCCTTTTCTATTGTGGACTTACAAGAATATAACTTGCAGTATCCGAGTACTCGTTCTTACCGAATTAATTATTGCTCATAATAAAGCGTATTTCGGCAGTCAACAAAACTATTTTAGTATAAAGAAAAATATCTTACAAGTCATTAATTACGAGATATTAAGCATAAAAAAGGGGAACTTTCGTCCCCTTTTATTTTAATACATTAGAAAAATAATCTTCATCTTGACGATATCCAACTTTTCCTATTTCCTTTAGATATTCAGCACCTTCTTCCCTTTCTAATACTTTAGGTGCTTCACCTTGTTTATTTATTGTAACATTATACGGTGTATAGTTATTATTTATACCCATTGTGACAGTTGAACCATCTTTCATTTTTAAAACTTCTTTATTCGCATAATATCTGGATTCTAACTCTACAGTTGAGCTTTTTATTAATGATTCTTTAGGATAAACATATTTTAAAGTAGGGTTTGAATCATCAACATTACCATATTTATCCGTTTTTGCTGTAACAATACGTTTTAAACCTTGTTTTGTTTTTTCTTCTTTTTTATAGAATTTTCCTTCTTCATTAAACAATTTTCTTGAAGATGTTCCATCTGCATATTTATTAATTATTTCTACACTCTTACCTGTTTCTGGATTAAGTTTTTCTGTAGTTGTAGATGCAACTTTACCAGAATTATCTAAAGTCGTTCTTGCTTTTTCAACTAACTTTCCTTCTTTATTAAATTTTTCACTTGCGAGAGGAGTTTGTGCAGATTTACTATATTCAATCATTTGATAAGACCCATCTGAATACGTTTTTTTGATGTTATCTATACCCGTACGTTTATCTGTAGAAATAATATCTTCCGATACAATTTTTGGCTTTTGAACAGAAGATTTTTTTACATTTACCAAATCTTTTGATTTTAACTTCCCATCATTATCATACTTAAGAGTTGTTTCTTCATTAACATTTGTATATGTTGATTTTGGTTTTCCTGTTTCTAGACTATAGCGTGTAGTTCTTACATCACCATCTAATGTTCCAACAGAAACTTTTACCAATTTTCCATCAGCAGTTTTTTCTGTTGTCATCTTAGCACCATTTTTATTTACTTTTGAAATTTCATAATTACCATTTTTTAATTTTTTAGGTTTACCTTCTTTTATAGATTTTGCAGTATTAAGAGCTTTTTGAATAATGTTTAATTGCTCATCTTTTTGGGCAATTTGTTTATCTTTTACTAGAATCACTGCATCTTTTTTTGATGTCATTTCTGCCATTTCTTGTGCAGATTTACCTTTAAAATTTTGTAACTCTTGTTGAACTGAGCCTATTGCATTCTCTGCAAGTTGTTTAACACCATCTGCCGTTTTTTTGAATAGCCTCTTTTGCACTTTCTAATGATACACCACCAAAAGCTTTTTTCTTTAAACCTGATTCAGCAGTTTTTATAACATTTTCCGGATTTATTGAAACCATATTATTCTCCTTTTTATTTGCATATATATATGAAAACTTGTAAATAAAAAAAATTGCTTTATATTCAATATAACAACACAAAAAGAGTAACAAAATGTTACTCTTTTAAATGTTTTTGTTTAGTAATAAAGAACTACCAGCTAGCTTTAGTAACGCCAGGTAACAATCCTTGGTGAGCCATTTTTCTCAAGCAAATTCTGCAAAGACCGAAATCTCTGTGGAATCCGTGAGGACGACCACAAATACTACATCTGTTATGTAATCTTGTTTTAGGATATTTTCCTTTTAATACTAATTGTTCTCTGGATCTTTCCTTATTTATCATCGCTTTTTTAGCCACGATTTTCTCCTTTATATTTTAGTTATTGTTGCTTGTTCATTCCTTTAAAAGGCATACCGATTAATCTCAATAATTCTCTAGCTTCATCATCAGTTTTAGCTGTAGTAATAATTGAAACATTCATACCTTTTACTAAATCTACTTCTTCGTAAGTAATTTCAGGGAATAAAGATTGTTCTTTTAACCCTAAAGTATAATTACCACGACCGTCAAAACTTTTTGCACTAATACCTCTAAAGTCACGAATACGAGGAAGAACAACGCAGATTAACTTTTGTAAGAAATCATACATTCTTTCACCACGTAATGTAACCATAGCACCAACTGGCATACCTTCTCTCAATTTGTAAGAAGCGATTGATTTTTTAGCTTTAGTAACAACAGCCTTTTGACCGGCAATTTTTGTTAATTGACCTTCAATAACATCTGCAATTTTAGAGTTGTGTGAAGCTTCACCAACACCCATGTTCAAAACGATTTTATGAAGTTTAGGAATCATCATATCGTTTTCATAGCCGAACTTTTCTTTCATTGCAGCTTTTATTTCGTCTTCATATCTTTTCTTTAAACTAATTGTCTTTGTCATTTTATTTTTCCTCTTAATCGATGATATTAATGTCGTTTCGCATACGCTAACACATTAAACATCTAACTGTTCACCACATTTTTTGCAAACACGAACTTTTTTACCGTCTTTAACTTCGTGTTTGATTTTTGTTGGTTTTTCACAACTAGGACAAACAACCATTACATTAGAAGAATCCAATGGAGCTTCCAACTTAACCAATCCGCCTTGAATACCAGCCATTGGATTTGGTTTTTGTGCCTTAGTTACCATATTTACTCCTTCAACCACAACTTTTGCTTCTGAAGGAATTGATTTTTTTACGTTACCCATTTTGCCTTTGTCTTTACCGGCAGTAACAATAACTCTATCACCGGTTTTAACATGCAAAGATTTTTTATTTGTATCTTTCATTATTGGCTCCTACTATATTACTTCCGGCGCTAGAGAAACAATTTTCATAAAGTTGTTATCTCTTAACTCACGAGCAACAGGTCCGAAAACACGTGTTCCACGTGGATTGCCATCTTTGTTTATAACAACAGCTGCATTGTCATCAAATCTGATTACAGATCCGTCTGCACGAGAGATATCGTGTTTTGTTCTTACGATAACAGCTCTTACAACTTCAGACTTTTTAACAGCCATATTTGGTGTAGCATCTTTAACGGTTGCTATAACAACATCACCTACTGATGCAAATTTCTTATTAGAACTACCCATTACACGGATAACTAACAATTCTTTTGCACCTGTATTATCTGCTACTGTTAATCTAGTTTCTTGTTGTATCATTTTACTTTTTCCTTTATTAAACTTTTAGAAGATTGGAAGGAAGGATTGGTTGATATAGTTTGAAAACGATATATCAAAACCCTCCATACTTCTATACCTCTATTTTGCTTTTTCTACAACTTCAAGGAGTGACCAACGTTTGTTGCCTGACAACGGTTTTGATTCAACGATTCTAACGATATCGCCTACACCACATTCGTTGTTTTCGTCATGAGCCTTGTAGTTTTTATTTGTTTCTATAATTTTCTTATATTTAGGATGTGGATCATAAGATGCAACTTTAACAACTATGGTCTTATCCATTTTATCGCTTACAACGATTCCTTGTCTTTCTTTCTTAGGCATTTTCTACCTCTTTTTCTTTTTCTCTAATAACTGTCTTAGCTTGTGAAATGTAGTGTCTTGTTTTAGCAATCAAAGAAGGATCTTCCAACTTGTTCATTGTTTTCTTTAATCTTAAATCAAACAACTGCTTTTTGAAATCAACTACAGCTTCTTTAAGCTCATCGATAGTTTTTTCACGCATATCTTGTAATTTCATTACTTTTTTATCCTTATTTTACTTCTTCTTTTTCGATTACTTTTACTTTGATAGGTAATTTTTGAGCTGCAAGTTCAAGAGCATGAACAGCAGTGGCTCTATCAAAATAATCTAGTTCAAATAATATTCTGTTTGGTTTAACAACTGATACCCAATATTCTACGTTACCTTTACCAGAACCCATACGAGTTTCAGCAGGTTTTGCAGTAATTGGTTTATCAGGGAAAATTTTAATCCAAACATTACCACCACGTTTGATTTCACGAGTCATAGCACGTCTTGCTGCTTCTATCTGACGGCTTGTAATCCAGCCAGGTTCAAGAGCCTTAAGTGCATAACGACCGAATTCGAATTGTGTACCTCTAGTTTCAGTACCTTTCATTCTACCTTTCATCATTTTGCGGTATTTTGTTTTTTTAGGCATTAACATTTTATATTACTCCTGTCATTATTTACTGTTTAACTTCTGCAGATTTTGGACGTCTTGAACGTTTGTTGAAATTTTCACCTGAACCTTTTGAATTCTTAGTTTTAACGTTTTGGTCTGCTTTTTCACCAGGCATTAAATCACCTTTGAAAATCCAAACCTTAACACCGATTTTACCCATGATAGTATCAGCTTCAGTAAAACCGTAATCAACATCAGCTCTTAATGTTTGAAGAGGAATTCTTCCTTCTTTAGCCCATTCTGAACGAGCAATTTCTGCACCACCTAAACGACCAGATACCATAACTTTGATACCTTGAGCGCCGGCTCTCATTGTTCTTTGCATAGCTTGCTTCATAGCACGTCTAAATGCAATACGTTTTTCTAATTGTTGAGCGATTGATTCTGCAACTAATTGAGAGTCTAAATCAACTCTAGCAACTTCAACAACATTGATAATTACTTGTCTGCCAATGTATTTAGAAACTTCTTGTCTAAGTTCATCAATACCTTGACCACCTCTACCAACTACAATACCAGGTTTTGCTGTAATTACTGTAATTGTTGTGCTTGATGCTTTTCTATCAATTAATATTCTTGAAACACCTGCTGCGTACAATTTTTTCTTAACAAATTTTCTTATTTTAGCATCTTCTGCTACAAATACTGCATAATCTTTAACTTTAGCGTACCAAGTACTTAACCAAGGTTTGATTATACCTACTCTAAATCCGGTTGGATGTGTTTTTTGTCCCATTTTTTTATTTCCTATTTTGTTGTATCACTAACTACTACTGTGAGGTGAGAAGTACGTTTCAATCTTCTATAAATACGTCCTTGAGCTCTTGGTTTACCTCTTTTGTATGTTGCACTTTCATCAGCATAGATTTCAGAAATCTTTAAAGAATCTTCATCTACACCGTATTTTTCATGTGCATTAGCAACTGCAGCTACTAAGTTCTTTTCAACAACTTTTGCTGCAAAATAAGGCATAAAACGTAACATTGTACGAGCTTCTTTAACTGCTTTACCTCTTACTTCGTTGATAACTCTACGAAGTTTTCTCGCAGTCATTTTTATATCTGTTTGTCTTGCTTTTGCTTCCATTTTTATTTTTCCTTATTTTAAGTTTTCCTGATTATTTTCTTTTGGCCGTATCTGCGTGCCCTCTGTACATTCTTGTAGGGGCGAATTCACCTAACTTATGACCAATCATTTGTTCTGTTACATAAACAGGAACGTGAGTTTTCCCGTTGTGAACAGCTATTGTGTGTCCTAACATATCAGGAATAATCATTGATGCTCTTGACCAAGTTTTGATTACTTTCTTTTCAGAATTTGTATTCATATTGGCAATTTTCTTTTGTAATGATTCTTCTACGTATGGACCTTTTTTTAATGAACGTGCCATTAATTTCTCCTTTATATATAATTTGTTTTACCTTTTATTTGTCTCCTGAGTTTATCAGGATAACATATCTGTAAAACTCGTTAACACTTGTTAACAGCTATGTTATTTTTTACGAGCTCTAACAATTAATTTATTAGAAGCTTTATTTTTCTTACGAGTCTTATAACCAAGTGCAGGTTTGCCCCAAGGTGTTTTAGGGTGTCCACCAGGACCAGTTTTACCTTCACCACCACCGTGAGGGTGATCGCAAGGGTTCATTGTAACACCACGCACTGTAGGTCTGATACCCATATATCTTTTTCTACCAGCTTTACCGATTGATAAGTTTTTGAATTCTGCATTACCAAGTGTTCCCACTGTAGCCATACATTCTTTTCTTACCATTCTCATTTCGCCTGATGGTAATTTGATAGTTACGTAATTGCCTTCTTTAGCCATTACTTGTGCAGAATTACCTGCAGATCTAACCATCTTTCCTCCTCTACCAGGAATTAATTCAATGTTATGTACGATTGTACCAAGAGGAATTAATTCTAGAGGAAGTGCATTACCTGTTTGTACTTCAGCATCAGGACCTGATACGATTACATCACCAACATTCAAGCCTTCTGGAGTTAAGATATATCTTTTTTCACCATCAGCATAGAATACTAAAGAAATTCTTACATTTCTGTTTGGATCGTATTCAATAGTCTTAACTGTTGCTGGAACTCCAAATTTTTCTCTTTTGAAGTCAATTATACGATATGCTCTTTTTACACCGCCACCTTTATGACGACATGTAATTCTACCTGTATTATTTCTACCTGCTGTTTTCTTTATTGGTTTTAATAATGATTTTTCAGGAGTTGATGTAGTGATTTCTTGATAATCACTCTTTGTCATACCTCTTTGTCCCGGAGATGTCGGATTAATTTTACGAATTGCCATTTTATTTTCTCCTATTATATTGGCTTTAGTCTTACTTGTTCAGGATTCATTCCCTATAGCCTCGACTATTAGTGTACTTAACTACTTGTTAGAACTATGCTCCAACAAGTTCTTCGATTGGATCGCCTTCGATAGTAACGATAGCTTTTCTGCTTGAATCAGTTCTACCAAATTTGTAACCCATTCTTTTTGAGTGTGAAGGCATATATACAGTTCTTACTTTTTTAACTTTTCTACCTGGAAATGCTAATTCAACTGCTTGTGCAATTTCAACTTTTGTTGCATCTTCCAATACTTCAAACGTATATTGACCCATTGTTGTTGCCATCATTGATTTTTCAGTTATGATAGGCTTTTTAATTATTTCATATAATCTTTCTTTGCTGCTCATTATTGTAACCTTTCTGTTATATCATTGATTGCAGATTCAGTAATAACTACAAAATCAGCTTCTAACAAATCTTTTACGTTTAAGTTTGAAGGTAATATCATTTTTAGAGTTGGAATATTACGTCCGGCTAATAGTAAGTTTTTGTTTTCATCTAAGTTTGTATCTGCGATTAAAAGAACTTTACCTGATACTTGTAATGATTTTAAAGAAGCAGTTAACAATTTTGTTTTTGGTTCAGAAATAGCAGAGAAATCTTTTACTACTACTAACTGAGCTTCTCTAGCAGACAAAGCTGATTTTAATGCTAATTTTCTAGCTTTTTGTGGCATAGCTAAATCATAGTTTCTTGGTTTTGGTCCAAATATAACACCACCACCTGCAAACAATGGAGATCTTGTTGAACCAGCTCTAGCTCTACCTGTACCTTTTTGTTTCCAAGGTTTTCTACCGCCACCAGAAACTTCAGCTCTTGTTTTGCAATTTGCTGAGCCTTGGCGAGCATTATTTAATTGTCTTCTTAATGCAAGGTGCATAACATGTAAATTAGGTTCAACACCGAAAACTGCTTCGTTTAAAGTAATTTCGCCTAATTTTTCACCGTTTGTACTTAATATTTGTTTTGACATTTTTACTTTTCCTTATTAAATATACTGTCCGTTTAAACTGCTTACCGCTTGCTTTCGCTTTATATGGCAAGACCAGCCGATTTTTATGACTTGTCTGTCGATTTGAGTCCTTTAGTTTATTTTACTCTATGTAAAATTCACTTAGTTCCATTTTGTTCTTGATGGAGTGATTGTTACTAATCTTCCTTCACAACCAGGAACTGAACCTTTAATTAAAACTAGTTTGTTATCAGCGTCAACTTTAACTACTTTTAATTTTGTAATAGTAACTCTTTCGTTACCCATGTTTCCAGCCATTCTTTTACCTTTGATAACACGGCTAGGAGTTGTACCAGCACCAATAGAACCTGGTTCTCTGTGGTTTTTAGAACCGTGTCCCATAGGTCCTCTGCCAAAGTTCCATCTTTTTACAGTACCTTGGAAACCTTTACCTATTGATTGACCAACAACATCAACTTTTTGTACATCAGCTAATACTGACAAGTCGATTTCTTGACCAACTTTGTAATCTTGTGGATTATCTACTCTGAATTCTTGCAAATATCTGAAGTTGCTTAGGTCGTTTTTCTTGACGTGACCGATTTGAGCTTTTGTCAAATGTTTTTCTTTAGCAGCAACAGTACCTACTTGGATTGCATTATATCCATCAGTTTCAATAGTTTTTACTTGAATAACAACTATTTGATCTACCTTAATTACAGTAACAGGGATTGCCAAACCTTGTTCATCAAAGATTTGAGTCATTCCTAATTTTTTACCAATTACACCTAGTGTCATTTGTTTTTCCTTTCCGACATATAACAAGCCGTATGTTATAATACAAAATTCTTATATGCCATTCTTCTTGCGAGCGCTACCAATACCTTTAAGGATTTTCACCTTACGCCTTACTTTTGACGTTGTAGTTCACATTATCTGCATAATGCTATTAAGTTTTCAAAAAACTGATAAATTGTTGATTATAATTTTACTTCGATATCAACACCAGCAGGTAAGTCTAATCTGCTTAATTCTTCAGTAGTTTGTTGTGTTGGTTCATAGATGTCAATAATTCTCTTGTGAGTTCTTAATTCAAAGTGCTCACGAGATTTTTTATCAACGTGTGGTGAACGCAATACACAATAAATACGTCTTTTTGTAGGCAAAGGAATTGGGCCTGCAACTTTAGCGTCTGTTCTTTTAGCAGTTTCAACGATTTTTTCAGCTGATAAATCAACTAATTTGTGTTCGTAAGCCTTTAAACAAACTCTTATTCTTTGTCTTTTTGTTGTAGTCGCCATTATTCATTCCTTTTTCATCTTGTAACTCAGAGCCAAACATAAATCTGACCCTACTATAATAAAAATCTAGCTATCATTTTCGGCTATAACTTTCAATATAGCAGTATAATCGTATTATAAACATATTTCATAGTCAACAGGGGAATTGAAACTTATTTTTAAATTTGTAATATTTCTTCAAAATTGGAAATATAAAAATTCACTAAATTTTGACAACTGCAAAATTGAAATAAGTAATAAAACTAAAACTATAATTCCACATAAAAAATTTGGTTTTATTTTGTGTGATAATTCATTGGAATTTGACAGAAACAATAATAATATTGTTCCAACAAACAAAAATAAACTCATTTTTATATTTCCGTCTTGAAAAGAAAATCGTAATTTATCTATAACCAAATCCGAATACCCATTCTGCATAAACATTGATTTTATAATTGACCAAGCTCTAGCGACACTTTTTGCTCTAAAAAACACCCAAGCAAAATTGATGAAACTAAAGGTCATAATAATATTTATTACTCTTGGAATTTTAAAATTTATATTACTAAAAAATCTATGTAAACAAATCGCAAAACCATGCAACACTCCCCATATAATAAATGTCCAATTTGCACCATGCCAGATACCACCTATCAAAAATGTATAGAATAAATTTCTATATGTTTTAAAAATACCATTTCTATTTCCCCCAAGAGGTATATAAATGTAATCTCTCAAAAATCTGGAAAGTGTTATATGCCATCTTCTCCAAAAATCTTGAATACTATCAGCTTTATACGGAGAATTGAAGTTCTGAGGTAGTAATATATTGAACAA
>ERZ779681.101-NODE-101-length-33682-cov-2.33574_pt1 | contig 33682 bp, 26 predicted proteins | sample MGYA00511905_ERZ779681 | MGnify/ENA primary metagenome ERZ779681 (study PRJEB29588, sample SAMEA2144578) | human gut metagenome | biome: human gut; feature: human-associated habitat; material: faeces | place: Denmark | collected 2008/2010 ... | reverse complement strand
CCGGTGGGGAACCTGATATATCTGCTATTCATATACATGTTTCTTTTTTTGTTTATCCTTTGCCTGTTTCTTCTTCAAAGGATGCTTTGGGTTCTTATCCATATCTATCGCCTCTTTTCTCTCTTATATGGATACCACATTATCCTTCAATGGCAATGTAATTCTTACCTTCGACTGCCTTATTGGCTTTCTTAGGAACCTTCAACTGCAAGATACCATTCTCAAACTTCGCAGAAATCTCATCCTGTGTGACATCCTCGCCAACATAGAAGCTTCTGCTCATGCTGCCTGCATAACGTTCCTTACGAATGTACTTGCCAGTCTTCTTATCCTTCTCGTCCTTATCCAGTCCTTTCGAAGCAGAAATGGTAATATAACCATCATTCAACTGGGCAGTGACCTCATCTTTCTTGAAGCCTGGTAAATCAATATCAACTTCGTATGCATCATCTGTCTCGCGGACATCTGTCTTCATGAGGTTCTTTGCATGTTTGCCATACAATGGATTCTTAGCCGGGAACATTGATTTCTCAAATTCCTTCTCAAAATCCTTACCAAACGGGAAGTCATCCATCCAATCATCAAATAAACTTTCTCCAAAAATACTAGGTGTTAACATAAGTCATTACTCCTTTCCTTCTTGTAACAAGTGTCGGAAATATGGGATTCTTATGAATCCTCATAGGCACTTAGACTTTTGTATGATTAGCACTATCAGAGAAACTGAAGTGTCAATTGTATGTCAAAGATTCGGTTCCGGGATTCTCTTTCTTAATCCCTTTCCTTATCTTTAACTATGTTATAGCACTAGTTGTTAGCACTGTCAAGAGGTGAGTGCTAATTATTTTGTGAAGATTTTGTGAAGCCTACAAGTCATGCACATTTACTTCAATATAAGAAAATCCCCTATTTTCTTCTTTAACTTTCCATATCAGATTGAACACATTCCATTGCCTGATACTCCCTTTTTAGTTCTTTCAACAGTTCTTCTTCTGTAGGCAAATAAAGCTTGTATTTTGAAGCAAACACCTGTGTCTCACCTTCTGGCAATGTATAACGCACAACTGCATCACTTTTATCTGCACAAAGCACAATGCCAATTGGAGGATTATCCCCCTCATTCATCAGTTCTCGCTCATAGTAATGCACATACATCTGCATTTGTCCTAAATCTTGGTGTGTAAGATCGCCAATTTTCAGATCTATAAGCACGAAACATTTTAAAATATAATTATAGAAAACAAGATCTATCCTAAAATGTCGTCCATCGAACGTAATTCTCTTTTGTCTAGCTACAAAAGAAAAACCTCTTCCCAACTCTAATAAAAACTTTTGCAAATGTGTTATAAGTGCCTGTTCCAGATCACTTTCATAAAAATCATCATTGGGAGACAATCCAAGAAATTCCAACACATATGGATCACGAATAATATCTTCAGGTGTTTTTTCTGGTTCCAATGTTTGAATCTCCTGTGCAACATTTTCTTTATTCTTACTTGATAACAATCTCTCATAGAAAAATGTATTAATCTGTCTTTCTAACTGACGAGTACTCCATTGAGATTTTACTGCTTCGTCCATATAAAATTGTCTTGCATTGTCATTTTCCACTCGCATTAAAAGTCGATAATGTGTCCAACTCAATTCGCTACGCAGTGCGTAGCCATTTGGAAAAGTCAGATAAAACTGTCTCATATTTTTTAAATTTGCGACCGTAAAGCCTCTTCCAAAATCCTGTGTCATCTGCTTCGATAATTCTTTGAGTAAACCTGTCCCGTATTCGGCACGTTCTTCTCCATTTTGTTCTTCCACAATAGACTTTCCAATTTGCCAGTAGGCTTCCACCATGGCAAAATTGGCAGTCTGATAAACTTTGTTTCTCGCATTTGTGAGTATTTTCTTAATTTCACTATAAAACGCTCTGTCCATCAGAACGACCTCCTTTTAATAATTTTTGCAACAATATCACAACTTTTGCAACTTAAGATGCCAATCTGACACTGCTTTACAATACCAGACAAAATGACCTATGCCCTGGAAAGCCTGTAAAGCAGGCACTTCTAGGATACACAAGACAGGACAAAAATCGACTTCCATTATCAAGAGGTGAGTGCTAATTTTTTGTGAACATTTTGTGACGCCTACAAGTCATGCAAATACGCTTTAGAATTTGTTGCCGGGAGCTTGTTTCTTATAAATATCTCTCCATATTTCTCATCTACTTTACTCCACCCTCTTCCCTTAACTCTTTAATCATTGCCATTACATCATCATCATTCTTAAGTCCCAATCTCTCTGCTTCACCAGCAAAAGTTCTCTGGGCTTCTCTTAATGCATCCATAGATGAATTCATCATATATATTCTTCCTGCCTCTTCTACAAACAAAACCTTATCACCATTTTTAATTCCAAGTTTTTTGCGTATCTCAATTGGTATTGTCACTTGACCTTTAGCTGTTACCTTTGCTAACTCCATAAATATACCTCCTTTCAAAAGTAATGTATTCCTTACTTTCCTTACAATATTAGTATATTCTATTTTGCAACAAATATCAATCTTTATTCCCCTCCACCTATCATCTTGCTATACATAAATTAAATACACAATTCATTTGATAAGACACCTTTTCAAACGTATAATAGTTCAAAAATTTTCAAAGGAGTATCCTATTATGAACAATCTAGAACAAATCACCAAAGAATATCTAAATTATTGCCAATACCAGAAATGTTTAGATTCAAAAACCCTCAAAGCGTATCGTATTGATCTGGCTCAATTTATATCAAAAGTTGAACGAACAAATCTCGAAGAAATCACAGTTCCCGTTATGGAATGTTACATCCAGCATTTACACGAAACATTTCAACCCAGAACTGCCAAACGTAAAATTGCCTCTTTGAAAGCACTGTTTCACTTTTTAGAGTACAAAGATATGATTACCATGAATCCATTTTCCAAAATATATACAAAATTCCGCGAACCCATTATTCTGCCAAAAACAATTCCCCTTTATACCGTAGAGCAATTTCTTAACGCTATCTATTCTGCACATACAAGTGCAACAACATCCTATCAAAAGAAAACTACATTACGGGATATCGCTCTCGCCGAATTATTATTTGCAACAGGAATGCGAATATCTGAACTTTGTGATTTACCCTTCGAACATGTCAACTTGCAAGATGGAACAATTCGAATTTACGGAAAAGGTTCCAAGGAGCGTTGTCTTCAAATTGGAAATCCTGCCGTCCTCCATGCCTTACGAAATTACGCAGACGAATTTCACACCAATTGTACAAACCGGCATTTTTTCTTAAATGCAAACGGAACTCCGGTCTCCGATCAGGCTGTCCGTCGCATGATTCAAAAATACTGCGATCAAGCCTCTATATCATTACATATTACTCCACACATGTTCCGTCACACATTTGCAACAAGTCTCTTAGAAGCCGATGTTGATATTCGCTATATTCAGGAAATGTTAGGACATAGTTCCATCAATGTTACTCAAATATATACGCATGTCGCAACTGCAAAGCAATGTGATATTTTGCGGACGAAACATCCTCGGAACGGGTTTGCTGTCGGAAGTGAAGGATAATAAAAAGTTATACGTCACTTTTTGAGGAGGAGTATTATGAAACCAATATATTTTGATGATCTTGTAAACTTATGTACACAACTTTCTACAAACGAGGATAAACTATTGCCGTTATGTGCTGCCGAAAATGTAATTTCTCCATTTAGCAAGATTCCTTTGGATACATTTCTGCAAGAAAAATATATTATGGGGGGAGTAATAAATTATCAACAAGAAAGTAACTTTGTTGGCAGCAAAAATTTATATAAAATATATGAATTGCTATCTCTCCAATGTAATAAGTTATATGGTTGTAAATACGCCGATGCTCGAACGTTATCAGGAGTTAATGCTGTTATGACTTTACTAATGAGTTTGTTTTCTTCTGGCGATACTATTTTGATTTCTTCCGAAGAATGTGGTGGTCATGGCTCAATGCCTAAAATTTGCCATAGACTTGGAATTAATACCATTGAGATGCCTTACAATTACGATATATACGATTTCAATTATAAAAAAATAAATGAAATTTTAAGAAGAGAAAAAATAAATGGCATATTAATATGTCTTTCAGATATAATAACTATGCCTCAATTAAATAAAATTAATTTGCCAGAAGAATGTGTTTTAATATTTGATGCTACTCAAATACTAGGATTGATAGCAACAAATAATATGAAGAACCCTTTTCAATGGTTCACAGACAAACAAAAATTTATTTTAATGGGTGCTACACATAAAACATTACCTGGTCCTACTTGTGGCCTAATTATGACTAATAATCTAGATTTAGCCAATCAATTTGATACATTAATAAATCCCGATTATTTGCGAAATAGCCAATTACATCATATATTTAGTCTGATTTTAGCATTAATGGAATTGGAAATATACGGAAAGAACTATTGCTTTTCTGTTGTAAAGAACGCCAATTTTTTAGCAGCAGCTCTCGAAAAATATAATTTCAATATCATTAAGAATGCAACTAAATATACATATACACATCAGATATTTGTCTCTATGTCAGAAAATGATGCCAGAAAATTTTATAACAAATGTTTAGATTATGGTGTAAGTATTAATATAAGGAATAAGGCTTTATATAAAACGTGCGGATTGCGAATAGGAACACAAGAAATATCAAGATATGGATGGAACGAAAAAGAAATGTCTGATATTGCTGAAATATTAAGAGATATCCGGGATAACGATTATTTCTCCCAGGATATCTCTAACAGAATAAACATGATTTCAGCAAACAAAAAGATAAACTATACATTTGACGAAAATTATTATGAAATACTATATTCAAAATTACATCACAGTTAATTTAATATCACATTTCTCAGATTTGCTTTTGGAGGAAAATGCAAGCAAATCTGAGTATTTCATTTTTCCCCAATAAAAGATCAAATCTTTAGGAATAGTTTCATTTGTAATAACATATTTTACATACATTGCATAATTATAATTAATGTTCAAGTTAATTTGATGTGTCTTTATAATAATTGTTTTTAGAACATGCGAATCTATTTCTTGACCATATTTTGTATTCAATAATATTATTCCAAGTTGGGAACTACTTTGTAAATTATAATCATGCACCTTTGTGGCAAATTGCTCAGCTTTCAAATAAAAGGCAAGACTCTTATCATAATTGTCAGCATTATTATCACATATTCTATATATCTCACCTAATTCAAAATATATATCGTACTTAATGCGTAAGGGGGTTACTTCTAATAAACATATTGCTTCTTGAAGTATTTTTTTCGCCTTGTCAAAGTTGTTGCATATTTTATATTCATAGATTGCTTTGTGTCTGATTACATAAGGTTTCCAAGCCTCATTTTTCATGTCACTGTGCATAATATGTTCTATTGTCTCAAATGAGCTTTTGTAATGATAATTTATATCCCCTTGAAACATTTTTATTGACGCTGCAGAATAAATCGAACGGATTCTTATCTTATCATTTTTATATTTATCAGATTTCGCCAAATTCGAAAAAATAAAAAAAGCTTCATTTAAGTCTTCTCCAATATGTCTCAAACAATGTGCATACAAATACTCACATTTAATTTTTTGTTCCATAGTTGTTGCTTTTTCTAATAAGGCTTTTGAAAAAAAAACCGCATCTTTCAAATAATTAGTAAGATGATCCAAATCAATTATCAAATACTGATATTCAAAGTCTATGTCATCATTCACATTTAAAAGATTAAATTGATTATCATAATTATCAACAACTTCTCTTGCTTTATCATATAACCCCAGTTCAAGAAGGGACTTCAGATAATAATATCGTACATATATCCAACATTCTTTGTCTTCACGCAAATATGGATTTATTTGTCCATTAAATTCTAATTCGCCAATATCAATCAACAAATAGAAATTATTATCCGTGTACTGTTGGTGTAATAATTCTTTTATTAAGACTTTATTATATTTAAAATTTGATTTTAAAGCTGCAACTAAGGCAATATATGAAGTATTCGGTAATCCTTTATAATATAGGTAGATTTGATTATAACTTTGATTTCTGTATTCCGATAAAAAATCCATACATTTAAATGAAATCAATTTATCAGCATAGATTTTATCTCTATACAAATTAACTAGTGAACTTGTTACTAGTTTTTTTATTATAGGATATGTGATTCGATTATCTATTCCACATAATACGTTGGCCTCTATTCCGTCTTGCAATAATTGACTAAGACAAATTATCAATGATAAAGAAATTTTTTCAAGATCATTCAATGAACAAATTAATTGTTCAATATAAAGTTCAAGACTTTGATAATCTATAATTTTTACCCCCTTAGTATATGCTTCAACACTGTAACGTGCATAAACAGGATATCCATTCGATAATTCTGAAATTTCTTGTCGGTCTTTTTTCGCTAACTCAATATTATAACTATTCGCAAGTAGCTCTATTTCATTTTCGCCAAATTGTCCTGGACATATATGGAACTCATCATTATTACTATCTACTGCAATTACCACTTGATTTCCTTTATTACAATTTATGAAGGCATTAGCAAATTCTGAGCATTCAAGTAAATCTATTTCATAAATATTATCAATAAACAAAATACTTTTTTCTTGAAGAGTTGCATTATTAAGTTGTTTGCTAATCTCCTTCACAGGTGCATCTGGTTTTCCGCAATATTTATTTGACAAAGCCTGTGTTATAGTTTTTGTATGATTATTATTATAATAAAAAGCAGCATAGGAATTCCACCTTTTTTTATGTGTAAAATTAATTCTATCGCATGACATTTTCATGAATAGCGTTTTCCCCATTCCCAATTTACCCTTAATATATATAATTCGAATAGGGTCGCATTGTATCAGATTTGATAATTTCTTGTATTCAATTTCTCTATCCACAAAATGTTCATCATTTAAATACTGCTCAATCAAATTATTTTTTTGAAATTTGCCCGATATATGTGTCCAAAATGCAAGAACTAATGTAAGTGTTATACCTATTAATGCAGCAAACACACTAGCAGCCCCTGAGTTGTTTTTATATAATAAATATATAGTACAAGTGAAGAATAATACACAAATTATGGTAAGCACCACAGCAACGCCTATTTGAAAATACAATTTTCCTTTTTTCATAAAAATCCTTCTTTACCTTTGTTTAACGTATAACTTTTTATTATCTTTTAAATATAATTTATATGTTAGCATATATTTTTAATTATTTTTAGACAACATATATATTACTCTATATTCTTTTTTACTATATTTACTTACATTATTTCAAATACTATCCTTTCAACTTCTTATTTACTAGTTTCTTACAATTTATTAAAATCAGTTTTGATATCACCTATACAAACTAGCTTATATCAATCCCTCACTCCTGCATATACATTTGCAATTCATAACATATATTATCTGTAGCCTCTTGTACGCTACACTCATCATTTATTACCTTATCCAGATATTTTACAATAATATCCTCCTCCATCTTGTCTAAATATACACTAGTCTTAGCATTTGCATAACATTGCTCCATTACCTCGGCTTCCTGTTCTGTAACATTTGAATGCAATTGTATTTTGGAGGTCATTCCATTATCTGAATTACTTGTTATCGTATATTGCATATTTCTATATTTTTCAGCGTCTGCATCCCGAACAGTTTTACTAACAGAAATTCCAACCTGCTCATAATCACCAAAACTCTGTGAAATATAATTATCATTCTCACAATTCACAACATCATCCGACAATAAGTAATTTACAAATTCTTTTGCTGCGTCTTTATCTTTACATTGCTTATTAATTGACACAATCATCTTAGGTATAAATACATCTGATATTGTGTTAAATGTATAATCCCGGCCATTAGATTTCATATAATCGCATGCCGTATATAAATGCAGCACACCTATATGTGATCTCAACTGTCCAATCGTGATATCTGTCCACTTGGTAATTGGTCTCCCTGTATAATTATTAATACCCGGTATCACATTTAATCCATCAAATGCATCAAATTGCAGAGGTGCCTCTTTTTTTAACATATCATCTACCTCATTGTTATGTGCATTGCATGCCTGATATATATCTACAGATTCCTGTATAAATTGCTGCAAATTCTCTTTATTTATATCAGACTCCTGTACAATGTCATTTGCATATAACGGGAAAAATACATCATATAACGATTTTCCCCCATAAATAAACAAATCATTGATTCCCGTCTTTGCCGTCTTCAGATAATCACACATCTTTTGAGGATCTTTTAATTCATTTATCCGGGACTGCTCTGCTAAAATCATCGGAATTGAAAAACGTGTAGGCAATGCATACACCCCTCCATCCTGTTCAAATGTATTCAATACAGGACTAAGTGACTCCTTTTCGTTTTCTTCCTTTATATCCTTCAGATTAAGCAGTTGTCCATTCTGAATATATGTTTTGGGGTTGAGTCCATCCATGAAAATAATATCTGCCCCATCTCCTGATAACATCTCCGTATTAAATGCATTAATTGCATCCTGTGTAGTTAAGCCATTATCTTCATCCATTCCAACCTCATATACAATATTTATTCCGGAAATTTGTTGTTCAAATCGTTTCACAAGCTTATCAATATATTCTGAATTTTCCAAACTATATATCTTAAGGCTGCTTATCTTTCCGTCATTTTTATCCCGATCCTTAGGAAAGGTGATTGTACCATTACTTTGTAAGACAAAGTATGGGATTTCTTCATCATAGAAAAAACCTACAAACTCAATATCATCATTATTCTGCCTTCCCACTAAATAGATCTCATCTTGTTCCGTAACAATGAATCCCTCCACCTCACCAATCGCAAATATATTCTTATCATCAGAAATAACATGTTCTAAAATTTCGTTTTCCAAATAATATCTATACACTCCGTCTTTTAACAGAAGATAGACAACCCCTTTCTCGTTGCAATAAATTATATCTTTATGTAACTGCTGGGTAATACTCTCATCCTGCGCCTCCCTTATCTTATCTAACAGGACATCCATTTTTTCAGAATATTGATGAATCTTTTTACCTTTTTTATTATATTCAACCAATCCCTCTTCACACACCAGCAATAGATTATCATTATATTCGCACAAATCCACAACGCCTTTTTGTTCTATATCTGCGCTTTTTTCTCCTGTCTGATCATATACCGTTACACTCTCCTGCCCAATAACCGCAAATACATCATCTAAAACTTTACCTGTAACCATATTGGCAGAATTATTATAACTGGCTATATTTTTTACTTTCTGATTCGATATTAATTCAATCTTCGTTTCTTTTCGTTCATAAGAATCATTTAAAATATCATATGTGATCAAATACTCATTGTCTTTTGTTCTATCCGCAGAGGTAATTGCACACAGATCATCTTGAAATTCCATATTATTCAGCCATTCTAAGTTTTCAATCTCCCAGCTTTTCCCGGCATCTTTTGAAGTCAATTCCAGAAAATCATTTTGTACACCTTTCTTCATCACAATACATGTATAATTGTTCTCATCCCATTTTTTTAATTTTAGAACATCCCCTGTTTGTTCCATTTGACCGATAGTAATCTGTTGAATTTTATCTGCGGATATATTTTGTGTATCTTTACATCCCACCAATAATATGCAACAAACAATTATCAAAAAAAACTTTTTCATTCTCCTATCTCCTTATTATTGAACTTGTCCAAAATTTCAGGTTTTTCATATAATAATGTATGATATCTTATAAGCGATTTGTACCATGCATATTTCTGAGCATTACATCTTTTCATCTTTTGAGACATTTGCAACCCATTTTCATTAAATAATGTCGCATAACAAACCCCGCATAAATTTATTGCCCAACATTCTGAGCATTCATGTAATGATTTCTTGCAATATTCCTCAACATAAAACTTTCTTATCTGATCCAACGATAATCCATCTTTAACATTCCCTATGCATGGTGCATTCCCAATTTTTTCACATACCATATATTTTCCTGTTGCATCCACATATATCCGCCTTTCACCTGGTATGCAACACCCATTAAGGCCTTTGTGAATAAAAGGAGAATCTTCTATTCTTCTATTATGTATTTTTTCCAATCTATCCAAAATGTAATTGTCAGAAAAAATTTTTTGTTCACTATGCAAAACTTTATCGAAAGTCCAATCACCTATTACATCAGAATATTTATTTTCTTTTCCTATTTGCATTACATTTATCCTCGAAGGTTTATATTCTGTAGGATAATCTGCATAGGATATAGAAACATCTATCTCTTTCAACAAATAATCTGTTGTGATATATTCTTGCAATTTTTCCAATTTATCTATATTATACGGTTTATCAAACACCATATTGATATTAATTAATTCCGATGCTTTTTTACCATATGCTAATACAAGTTTTTTTAACCCCGCTATTGTATTCTTAAAAGTACCTTTTCCATTAGCATACTTTCTATTTTTGTTATGAATTTCTTCATAACCATCTAAACTACATGTTATATATACTTTTTTATTATAAAAAAATGTTGCCATATCATCTGTCAATACAGATAAATTGCTTGTCAAATTAAAAGTTAGTTTCTCCCCGTCATAATTCTTTTCAAAATATTCTATACAATCTTTTATTAAATCAAACCTTAAAAGTGGCTCGCCCCCATAGAAAGTAAATGCCATAGTTTTTTTATTTCCAATTTTCAACGCATAGTCCATCGCTTTTTTTGCAATTTCAAAAGTCATATCTTGATTACTAAAATTTCTAAACCTTTGATTTTCATTACAATATATACAATAATTACACCTAAAAGTGCATCGTTGAGTAACCTCTAATATTAATTGACTGCAACAAGGAGCCTCGCAACATTTTAATATATAGCCTTCGTCAAAATTAACTAATTGGGGTTTTGACAAAATATTTTCTTCTTTAATAGCCTGCTCTATTTCATCTAAAGCTATCATTAATAAATTTATATCTTTTTCATTTTGGTTCAAACATAATTTACCATTATTTTTAAAAATATTTATAAGAACATCATATGTGTAATTTGAACAATCTAACACCTTACTAGTACCTGTATCGTAAAAAAAATTTCTTTTGTTTGTTTTGAAAAGGACTCCATATCCCAAAATATTTCCATTAATTCTCTTTTTAAGTAATTCATTAAAATTATCTACACGTTGTTCAATTTCCATTTAACATCTACCCCTTTAACACTAAAATCCTTTCACCCAAATAAATATGTCAAGGGAATCACCATTCTCCCTTGACATATCTATCTGTTTCATCAATAATGAACATCTGCTTCAGCTCTGGTTCCTACCGTTGCATTGACACATGTACACGAACAAACAGCTCCACTAGCTAAAGCATACAATTTGGATGTTGAACAACCACATCCTCTTCGTATATACTCCATTGTTCTTGAACCCATTTTTCGAGCATAAGGATTAACTACACGCATATTCTTCCTCCTATGTAATATATTTTAACGTACTAACGCCAAATAACATTATAATCTTTTTTCTAATATAAAATTTCTAAACTTTCTCTAATTCCTACCGTTTTTATTACTAAATAATTTCCATTGCTCATTCTATAAAATCTATGTTCTTAATTTTTTTAACTTTCCATGCTCCATAAAAATAATCTCATCTGCAATTTCGAATATGTTACTTTCATGCGACACAAGAATAGTTATATGGTCTTCCTTATTGTCCGAGATATATTTAATTAATTTTTTCTTCATCTCTATATCCAACGATGCAGTAGGTTCATCAAGTATTAAAAAATCTGCATTTTTGTATTGCATTCTACCTATTGCAATTCTTTGCCATTGTCCTAATGACAGTTGTTCTCCATCTTTCACTTCATTATCTAAAATGGTATTATATCCATTTTTATATTTACTAAATACACTATGTAGTCCTAATTCTTTCATAATATATTGTTTCTTTTTATTATTAGTTGAATTAAAGGAAATGTTATTATATACACTTGTTGGATATTTATTAAATTCTTGAAATACAACCCCTATTTTCTTGTAATATGATTTTATATCAATATTATTTATATCCGTTGAGTTAATTAAAACTTTACCTTCCTGTGGTTTATATAAACCAAGTAATACCTTTAATAGTGTTGATTTTCCCGAGCCATTTTCACCACATAAAATATATACTTTTCCTTTTTCAAACTCAAAGCTGACGTTGCATAATATATTTTGATTTTCATTATATCGAAATGTCACATGTCTTAATTTTACGCTACATATATTGTTTATAATTGTATTATTAGATTTTCGTTCTGTCCCAAAATTATTATTCTCTAAAAATTCAAAAATTAGATTAATAAATAACGCATTCCCATTAAGATCAACAACTGTGTAAACCAATTGTTGCAAATTTGTTGTAAATAAATCAAGGGAAGAGATATACATAGTTATTGTACCTATTGTATTTCCTTCCTTTATTATTACGCACAGAAAAACTATTTTAATAATAAAACAGCTCACTATATATATTGAATTTATTATACAATCTATACTAGTTTGAGTTATTCTAAACTTATTTTCTTTAACATATCCTTGTCTATTCAACTTAATAATCTTATCTTTAATATAACTAAAGCTGTCATATATTCTAATTTCCGCAATACTATTTGCATTCCATAAAAATCTTTTAAACTTATTCGCTCTTCTCTTATTTTCCGTTTGTGTCCCTTCCATTTTAAACAAGATATCTGAAAACTTTATATCCAAAAAAAGAATGGGCAATATTAAAACAAATAACATACTAATTATAAATACATTTATTTGGACTATAATTATAATAACACTTATAGTACTAGCTATACTTTTAATTATGGTTGTAATTTTTTGTAAAACATATGCTAAATTATCAGTTCCCTCATTGCTAAGCCTTTCTAAAACATCATATGTTTCACCCTCATAATATCGTGAATATTCTAATTCATTACTTTTTTTTAAAATTTTTTCAGTTAACAATTTATCTATCTTATATGTATATCTATATTGTATATAAAAAGAACCTCTTTCGAATATTATACTTAAAATTGAAAGCAGACACAAAATAATCATATTTCCAATAAATAAAGTATTATCCTTGCTAACCACTGCTTCATTTGCAGAATCTATTACACGTTTCCACACAATAACATTAAAAGAAGATAAAACTCCAATTATTATATTAATTATTAGTAAAATAACAGCTTCCGCATTTACAGTTAGCAATAAAAAATGATATATTCTTTTCAGTTTTCTCCTCATATGTCACCCTTTTCCTTTTTTCTCCTATTTCATTTTACAAATTAAATATACACTAATCTTCTATTTTTTCTCTAATTTCGACATTATAATTGGAGATTTATGCAAAATATGCTATGATTACACTATTGAGGAGGCATACACCATGAAATTATTAGTTGTAGAAGATGATATTCAATACTGCGAAACATTAGATTACCTTTTTCAACAGGAAGATATACATGCCACATTTGCACATGATGGTACTACAGCAAAAAAAGAATTTTTTAACAACTATGACCTTATTCTATTAGATTGTATGCTGCCTGACACCAACGGAATTGATCTTCTTAAATATCTGCGCAAAGAAAATCCCAACATACCGGTAATTATAATTACTGCCCTTGGTTCCCTGACAAATAAATTAGATGGTTTCAATAATGGTGCTGATGATTACATTGTAAAACCCTTTGAATTCAAAGAATTACTTGCCCGTATCTATTCATTACTAAAAAGATGCGGTACAACCAACACGCTTTATACTTTTGGTGATCTTACATACAATCCAAACAATGCTGAATTGACTTGTTCGAATCATACTGTTACTTTATCGCCAAAAGAATTAGCTTTATTCGAATCTCTATTGAATAACAAAGAAAACGTAGTTTCCCGCAATGATCTGATTCTATTTGTCTGGGGAGAAAATGCATATCAGGAAGATGGAAATCTGGATAATTTTATTTATTTTTTGAGAAAACATCTTCGCACACTCAACAGCAGTGTACAGATCAAGAACATTCATGGTATCGGATTCAAATTGACAAAGGAGTAAATACTTGAAAACATCACTTAAGAAAATCAAATCCCTTAGTTATAGTCTAATTACACTATTTGTCTTGCTTGGCAATATAATGTTTATCATATTGATCTATAATCAAAACTACAATGCTGAACTCTTGTCGTTCAATGCAAATTCCTCACTCATTTCCAATTATGTTTTCTCTATTGATGCCCTTGACTATAAAGTGCTCACACAATATACCTCTAATGATTTTCAAATTATACTCGGCACAAAGAAAACAGAAAATGTAATATCTTACGGAAATCTATTTGATCAGAATACCAGCCACGACATCCGCTCATGGGCATATAATACTGCCGTTTCGAAGTATAACTTAGGCAGATCTATACATAACAGCACAACATCTCTGCCCTCTTCAAATTTTATATCATTTAAAGAAACATATCAGCAAACACCTTTATTGGTATATTATTACGAAGATCCCGTTACGGCTAACACCCTGACTATCATACATACATTACGTGCTTTTCATTCCCGTACACAAAGAGCTATTATTATGTTCTTATTCTTATCCATTTTACTAATGATCCTATTATTTATTGTGTCTCATATCATTATTAAGATGGCGATGAAACCGATTGAAGAAACTCAAATGCGTCAGAATGATTTTATTTCTGCCGCCTCTCATGAGCTCCGTTCGCCAATCAATGTTATAATGTCCAGTCTGTCTGTTTTAGACTCCGCCAAAAATAATCCTTCCATCTTTGCCCGTCATTATAACATTGCTCTCTCTGAATGTAGACGTATGTCGCAACTGATTGATAATATGTTGATACTCGCTAAAACAAACAAGCAGGATATCTCTGCCAATTATACATCTGTATCCCCGGATACATTGGTAAAACTGTGTTATCAAAAATATACACCGGTTGTTTCGGAAAAGGGACTTCTTCTGCAAATGGAACTACCCGCCGATCCTATGCCAAAATGCAATATTGATGTTAATCTCACAATGCAGATCCTTGCAATCTTAATTGATAATGCAATTTCCTATACAACTCACGGAAGTATTACTCTCAAAACATATACAGATAACAAATATATATATTACTCCGTCATAGACACCGGCACTGGTATACCGGAAAATATGAAAACTAAAATATTTGAAAAATTCTATTCCTGTGATAAATCGCACACGGACAAGACACATTGCGGGCTTGGCTTAAGTATTGCACTGGACTTACTTTATATATGTCATGGAGATATTCAAATATCTGACAACCCGGAAGGTGGCAGCATCTTTACGATTTTCTTCTCCAAACGATCTGAACAAAGCCTATGAACATACACAATCCGATCAGCCCCATCCATTTTATATGTACCCAGGTGAAATGATAAAAATAACGTTCAATGATATCTTTATTTTTATATATTTTTCTATATAATATATCCTTCCATGCCTGCTTCCATTTCATATAATCAAATATTTCTGTTCCCGTTTTAGGCATATCTTTTTTCCCAAAAAGCGTTGTGTAATCACTTACATAATACACCCCACCTTTGTTACTACATTGTAATCTATTCTCTATGTCTTCCTTATATTTATTATGATAAGATTCCTCAGCCACATTCATTACAATACCTGCAACGTCTGGAACTGCTTGTATATTACGATCAGAATAGCATACAATCATCCATTCCTCATCCGACTCAACAATTCCACGCACATAATAATCTTTTCCAAAGACTTCTATTTTTTGTCCGTTCACCTTCATTGTTCCAAAAAGCCGATACATAATTTTACTGCTTAAGATACAACCATATGTATCTTCCTTTAACAATGTCCCTTTTGTTTTAATAATATTTTCCAAAGAGGAATCACTAATGATTACATCCGCTGTAACATTTCCTTTTGTATCCTGTGCATATATGTTTTGTTTCTGAGCAATACAATAACATCCCAAATAATATTCTTGTTGAGATAATACATTATCCACGCTTTCAAGCGTAATTTGACTATCGGAATCCATCACATAAAATGCATAATTTTCTATAGATTGTTCATTTCTTCTCAATTGAATATAATAAAACAAACTAAAAGACAATGCAATAAATGTAACAATTCCCACTACATAACCTGCCATTTTCTTCATATATTTTTTATTCTTCACGCACAACATCACCCGGTTCAATATTTTTATTCGATGAAAAAATCACTTTGTCATCTGAACTTAATGTGTTACTGCTAACCGCCACATATTCCTGATTGGAATCCTCTATCTTTACATTCACCTTTTCTGTAACCAATTCTTTTCCAAGAATTGTATCTTTCTCTTTTTCTATCAGAACATAACTGTTGCCATTCCCATCCGATCGCAGTGCACCCAATACCATACAGGTATCATAATCTTTTGAGTTATGTGCAATTTCGACATCCACATATTCTCCTACATAATATTGGTTGCCTTTTATGCATATTTTAATTGTGTATGCATCCTGCAAATCGTCATAAAACATTGCATCAATCGGAAACTCTTCCTGCTCCTCCTGTGCCATAACAGAAACGGTATCATCTTCCACTATATATTTCTGCTCTTCCTCCGACACATTTATATTCACTACAAAGCCTTCGCCTTTTTCACCAATTACAAACGCCGCCGTCTCAAGTGCATATGTTCCCGCCTTCTGATCCAGTTCCTGTATACTTCCGTCTATTTGGGCACAGTATATACCATTATTTTCTATCAGACTCTTTAATTCCATTACTGCATCCTCTGTTTGCGTAATTTCTGACATTATCTTTCTTTTTTCCAATCGATCCCATGTCATCGCACTTGTATTTTTTAATTCCTGTAATTCTATTTCTTTTTTTTGATATTCCTGATCTAATTCCTCCATGTTATATTGCACAAGAGCATCACCTTTTTTCACATTTTGCCCTAAAGAGACAAACACCTCATCGACAAGTATCCCTGCATATATATATACCGGTTTCTCTTTTTTATACAACAACCTTCCCTTTTTTGAAATTGTATGTTGTAATGACATACGAATAGGTGCCTGACTTTCTACAATCGGTGTCAGGACACTCTTTGTGAATCGTGAAATCCATGTACACACGATCAGCACTACAAAAAAAGATACAACAACTTTCACTATTCGGCTATGTGTATTTTGTTTTTTCATGCTAGTCCTCCATACCTTTTATAATAATTCCATCCATTAGTATATCTCTACCTGCATAAAGCACATATATTGCAGGTAGGATACTAAACAACGAAAACGTAAAACATTTCCCTATTTGCCCTCCCGATATATCCGGAAGATATACGGATAATGTCCATAATTTTTTGTCTGTAATAAAAACGGCAACCTGTTCCACCATATTCCAATATTCGAAAAAGCCTAATATTCCCGCTGCAAAAATCCCTTTCTTTGCCAAAGGAATTGCAATATACCAGTATATTGTCCATTTGCCTGCACCATCAATACAGGCTGCATCAATAGCCGCCTGCGGTATCTGTTCAAAAGAATTATAGGTTATGAATATAGGAAACGTTGAAAATACCAACGGAAGAATTAATGCTCCATGTGTGTTGATTAATGCAGCCTGCTTCAAGACAATATATTGCGATAACATCGTCACCTGAAACGGCAGTAACATACAAAACATGTACACCAACATAATGCCCTTACATATACAGGAATGGTTTCTTGCCAAAATCCATGCTGCCGGGATTGCAAATACAAACTGTCCTACGATGATGCAACTTACAACTTTAACGGAATTCCAAAATAATACAAAATATTCCGGTGTATCCAACAGAACACGCAATATATTTTCTCCCGTAGGATATAATGGGATTAAATGCCATGTCGCATATTGATTGCTTTCCTGTACAACAGCCCCCAAAACATCATTTAATTCCGCATCTCCCATAAATACTCCTGTAAACACAAGAATAACCGGAAGAATATATAGAAATACCATTCCATAAATAATGATTTTCAATCCTATCCGTTTCACTTTGTTCTCCTTCTGCATTTGGTTTCCCTCAATATAATCCATCTCAAACATAGTAATACTAAAAAAAACTGGATTGCCGTCATACACGCCGCAGACGCTATTTTCCCAATCTCCAGTTTACTAAACCAATTATTAAAAAGATGCTGCAATAAATAAATGCTGTCATCCGGATAATTTCCAGCAATTAAATACACTTCACGGAATATTTTAAAAGAATTCATTAGCGATAACATGCATACTGTAAAAATCGTGCCTTTAAGATTAGGCATGACCACTCTTGTAAATATAACAAAATTATTTGCACCGTCTATTTCAGCTGCCTCACAAACTTCCGGCGGAAACATATATAATCCCGCCAACCATAACAACATATTATATCCCAGATTCTTCCACAAAAATGTAATAACCAACAGCCAAAAAACAGCATTTCCTCTAAAAAATCCGATGGCATTCCTATGTAACACATTTACCAGAATCCCATTTACAACCCCATGATCATCAAATAGAATTTTCCATATAATTGCAACAGAATTAGAGGGTAATGCCATTGGAATCAAAAAAGCAAATGTAATATATTTATTATTCATATTCTTTACAACAACTGCAATCAGCAAAGACAATACGAATAATACCGGTAACGCAACGATTTCAAATCGAACTGTATTACGAAATGCCAATTGAAAAGCAGAATTGAATAAAACGATTCTATAATTATTAAATCCGAGATGCCCTGCATTTACGAAAGACCTTCTCACTACATCTAATAGCGGAATTAAAATAAACACCAGAACACCTATCATTCCCGGTAGAACAAACGCACTATCAGATTGTATAAATCTCCTGATAGCTGTATTCTTATATTTCGACATCATACATTTCCTCCACAAATCACATTATAATATAATCCGGAAATGCATGTTTCTAATATATATCTAAAAAATCCCACAGCCAACTCTCGTCAACTGTGGGATGTTCCTACTCCATAATCTCTAAATTTTCTTCTATAATGGTAGACAGTTTCAAATATTTATCAATCTTATCAATGAGCATCTGGTTCTCTCCAATCTCCTGATTGAGTAACATCGAGTTGAGCATCTCAAACCGGTTCTCATACTCTTCTGTCTCGCCCTTCGCTTTCATCGCCTGACTCTCATACACCTTTGTCTGTTTGGTGTTTCGTTCCGGCATTTCATATAGTAAGTTCTCTCCATGGAACAGAACAAATTCCTTCAAATAATATCCCGGTACAACTTCCATCATGCGTGCCTCTTTGTTACAATCCGGTTTCTCAACACCGGATTGAATACCGTAATGGAATGAAATCTGTCTGCCTGCCTTATCCTTTGTTACCACATATGTCATCATAAACAGATCCTTCGGTAAATGCATGTATTTCTTAAAGCTGCGGAAAAACGGAAGCAATATACCGCGTTTCACAAAATATTCAACCTGTGCTTTAATCCATGTAATCTCCTGCTGTTCCAGTTTGGGCTTTTTGCTGAGGAACAGAAGCATTGCCGCCTGGCACATATCATCTTTTAATTCCTCTGTCACCATTTGCTCATACAGATCATCAAAAAATACGGCCGGTATATCATCATCTTCCACCAGATAAGCAAATGCTGCCCGTTTGAAAAATGCTTTGATCACCATACCTCTTCGTTTCTTACGAAGATACGATTCAAATACCCGGAATACATCCTTGTGCCATTGTTCCGTATATAACGTTTCACAAAGAATATTCTCTTCAAAAAGATCTAACCGGGTCAAACGGCTGCTGGCACGTTTCCATAATTTTAACATGTCCTGCACGCCGCCCTGATAATAATCGATCAGATAACCTAACACATCCACGGTATCCTGTCCCATGCGATACAGGTAATTCGCAACCGAGATCAACGTCTCTTCCTTTGCATACTGTGAAAATTCTTTCATTGCACTTACCAGCAGTGCCAGATTCTCCGGCATTACCTCCTGATACCCGAACCGTTTCACCGCTGCATATGCTTTATCATACAAGCCGCACATGATCAGATAATTCATATATTCCACACCATCTGCCGGCAGTACATAATCCATGTCCACACGGTCCAGATAACTGCGCAGAATATCCATATCCAGATGTTCTCTATAATAACGAACGATTCCATAGATTGCCTGCTGTTTGGTCTCTTCGCTGATCTCTTTAAATGCTAACAGATCTCTTGCAATATTGACTTCTTTGGCATTCGTCGCATCATATGCTTTCCATTCATCATATCGATACAGAACATACCGATAGTCATCCCCTGCGTACATTCCGAGGATCTCCATATATTCGGACTCATCCACCAATTTCTGCAATTTGTATGGTATCGTACTAATATACCGGTTATGATTGCTGTCTACCAACGAAACTACCGCTGATTCCGTAATCATATCTACATAAGCCACATGGTTGACAACCGGAACCCACTGCTCCTTTTCTAATTCCTTGTGAGAGATCACAACTCCTGTAATATTATCATTTGCCACCACTAATTTGCGTTTGAATATCACATTTACCAGACTTGCCGCAAAGTGAGCTGTGACCGCCTGCGGTCTTAAAAACTCTCCGTATATAACGCTTAGATCATCACTCATGTTGCCCTTTACGATCTGCCCTTCCATAAATGCCATCATATTCGGAAGGTACTCCTCATACTGACCAAGATATCTTCTCTTATTCTGGATCACGTTGGCATAGAGATACGCATACTCTGCATCCGTCAGACTGCTCTTATAATTAAAATACCGCAATACAGAATCCGGGATCACATCATACCGGCTCTTATCCATACTGTGCAGATAATTCTCCTGAATTCCTACCAGCTTGTACCCACATTTGATTCCTTCGAGATAATACTTATGATAGCGTTGTTCTACCTTACCTCCACGGATCAGCATACTGCAAATGATCCGAATGATCTCCGGTCGATTTGTAAATTCATATATTGTACAAAGCAGGGCAAACACCTGTGACCGGAAATCCCGCTCTCTACCTGCCAGTTGTATGAATTCTTCTTCTGCCTCTTTGCTGAGATAATGATTGCGAAGTCCAAACCGGATTGCCGCAATCTCAACCGCAGATAATTTTTTAAGAAGTAACGGATCCTGATTCAACAGATCGCATACTTCAATTGCAAGAACCGGACTATTGTAGCCTCCCAGATAGAGTCCTTCTATCTGACTAAACAACCACTGTTTATCCTTTTGATAACGCTCATCTAAATAGATCAAAAGCCAGAAATAGAACAGTTTATCTTTCTCTGTCGACAGCGCCTGTTCAATCTCTTCACAGGCTCTTACGATCTGCCGTGCCTCCTTGGACAACAATGCCTTCAGATACAGATAATAGCAATGTTCGCGTCTGCCTTCCACTGTCTTATCCATATCCGCTTCCATACGCCGGATCTCCTGTCTGGCTGTCTCTTCCTGCCCGGCAAGAATACACATGTGCAGCAATCCTAACTTATATATACCCGTCTCAGGTTCAAAGGAGATCAGCTTGTGCAGTGATTGCCGTGTCTTTTCAATGAACTGTTCAATCGACATCAGCCCAATCCGATAATCTACATAATTATGCACCACAGCCGCAATCTCTAACTTCTTAAGCCGCCGGTCATGATCTCTATGTACTAATACACGGGAACCTTCTTCCGCCTCTTTGACGATCACATTAACAACAATCTTCTGATATGTATTCTCAATGATGATCTGTCCCTGTGCCTGTTTATCTTCATCTAACTGTTCCGGATCTAAAGAATAAGAAACTGCAAACCGGTCATCCTGAAAATCCATACTGCATACGGATTCCTGATGAATCGTAATAAATCGTGCATCCGTCCGCACATGCATCTTGCAATATCCCCATGTATTCTTGCGCAGAACCAGCTCATGATCTTCCCGCATCTTTGGAAAACGGAACTGAAACCGATCATGTTCCACCTGTAACATAAGTGCCCGTTTCTTATGAATGTATACCAGAAATTCTTCCAACGCCTGATTCTTATCCACAGAATCCCTGAGACTTCTATATGCCTCTAAGTATTCTTCCTGACCTGCTAACAAAGTTCTTGCAAATTCTTCGGAATAAAATATCTGAAGTGCCTTTTCCCAGTTTGTCTCCGCCAATGCCGAGAATTTCATCAGATCTTCCAGTGCAATTCCATTTACATCAATAAATGGTGCCACAATCTCAATGTTGTAAGGAACTGTAATCTCCGTTCCGTTCCCAATTAACCGAATAGTACCGTCGTAGACACTTCCTCTTTTCCTGCACGTTGCATCAAAAGAAAATGAAATCTCCCCTTTTTTACCAACCAGACTATGATCAGAAAGGCACAATAAATAAGCGTCATCATAGACCATCATCTTCATTGCCACATCATTACCGGATGTAACCTGAATGCTTCCCTGATATACGCTTCCTGCTTCTATCTTCAATTGTAAATACTTCTTCGAAAGATGGATCTCCGGATATTCTACATAGAAATCACCTTTCGCATACTGTTCAACTTTGCTCTTCATTGGTATTTCCTTATTTCTCTTGATGTTTCGTAGGGTTCAATGTTATAATTATACCAAATTTCATTTGATAAGAAAAGAACAAATAGAAAGAAGGTTAATTTTATGGGCAAGGTAGCACAATCCTTTCACGGCAGTGACCTCGAAGTTATTGCAAAACGTTATCATATAGATCAGGAATCCATCATTCCTTATGCTTCGAATGTCAATCCGCTCGGCATCTCTCCGGTTGCCAGACAGGCACTGATCGACAACGTGGATGCCATCAAAGCATACCCGGATCGCGATTACGCCAGTCTGCGGGAAGCAATTTCCAACTATTGCAGTGCAGATCCGGATAAGATCATTTTAGGAAACGGAACATCCGAATTGATCGACTTGACAATTAAGACACTTGCTCCTAAGCAGACTATGATCATCGGACCGACCTATTCCGAATATGGACGTGCTGCACAGCTTGCAGGAAGTGAGATTTCTACTTACATGTTAAAGAACTTAGATGATTTTGAACTGGATGTGGATATGTTCTTAAAGGCACTCCATGAATCCATTGATCTTCTGATCATCTGTAATCCAAATAATCCAACCAGCAAAGTGATCACCAAAGATCAGATGGATATGATCCTTGCACGGTGTTTAGAACTTAACATCTTTGTCATGGTAGATGAGACTTATGTGGAATTTGTAAAAGATGTCCACTTAATTTCCTCTATTGCACTTACCAAAAAATATGACAATCTTATCGTATTGCGAAGTGTTTCCAAATTCTTTGCATCCCCTGGTCTCCGCCTCGGTTATGCGATCACCAACAACGAAGACTTTTTGGAAGAGACCACCAACGAAAAGACTCCTTGGAATATCAACGTATATGCCTCCGTTGCCGGTGTCATGTTTTCCGATGACCATTACATCAATCTTACAAAGAGTCTGATCCAGACCGAACGAAACCTGATCTATTCCGCACTATGCAGCAGGAAAACGATCAAGGTCTTCAAACCGGAAGCCAATTTCGTATTGATCAAACTGCTCAAAGAAGATCAGACTGCATCCGATGTATTCGATTACTGCATCAAGCGTGGTTTTATGATCCGCGATTGTACCGATTACGAGGGATTAGGTGACAAATACATCCGTTTCTGTTTCATGAAACCGGAGCAGAACGATAACGTAGTCAACACGATCCTCGAAATCGTCTAAAAACAAACCGTCGCCTGCGGCTCTTTTTTGCGCCTGCGACGAACTTTCCTGTAAAGTAAAAAGGACGGATACAACCTGTATCCGTCCTTTTTATGCTCTTTTACATATTCTCTTTGATCTGATTGTAAATGCCTTCTGCATCCAATTCATATTTGTGAAGAAGTTCCATTGCCGGTCCTGACTCTCCAAAACGATCTCTCATTCCGATCTTGTATACCGGTGCAGGCTGTTTCTCACAAACAACGTCACATACTGCCGATCCCAAACCACCAATAATAGAATGTTCTTCTACTGTAAAGATCTTCTTTGTCTCCTTTGCAGCCTTTACAATGATCTCTTCGTCAATTGGTTTGATCGTATGAATATTGATTACTCTCGCATCAATTCCATCCTTTTCCAACATTTGTGCTGCTTCTAATGCAAAGGATACTTCCAATCCTGTCGCAACAATTGTAATATCTTTGCCTTCCCGCAATGTCACACCTTTTCCCAATTCAAACTTATATTCCGGATTATCATTGATCACCGGTGCTGCAAGTCTTCCAAAGCGGAGGTAAACGGGACCTACATGTTCATATGCAGCTTTGACAGCCGCCCTTGCTTCTACATCATCCGCCGGATTAATGATTACCATATTCGGGATTGTTCTCATCAACGCAATATCTTCATTACACTGATGTGTTGCACCATCCTCACCAACAGAGATTCCTGCATGAGTTGCACCAATCTTTACATTTAATTTGGGATAACCAACCGTATTACGAACCTGTTCAAACGCACGTCCAGCTGCAAACATTGCAAAACTACTTGCAAAAGGAACCTTGCCTGTCAAAGAAAGACCGCCGGCAATTCCAATCATATTACACTCAGCAATACCGCAATCGATGTGTCTTTCCGGAAATTCTTTCTTAAAAATCCCCGTTTTGGTTGCTGCTGCAAGATCAGCATCCAATACAACAACATTGTCATGCTCTCTTCCAAGTTCTACTAAAGCATTTCCGTAACTCTCACGAGTTGCAATCTTCTTTACTTCTGACATAATGTGGCTGCCTCCTTTTCCAAATCTTCCATTGCTACTGCATACTGTTCATCATTTGGTGCTGCACCATGCCATGAAGCCTGGTTCTCCATGAAGGAAACACCCTTTCCTTTGATCGTCTTTGCGATAATTGCAGTCGGCATACCCTTTGTCTGTTTTGCCTCTTTAAATGCTGCCTCGATCGCATCAAAATCATGGCCATCTATCTCAATTACATGGAAATTAAATGCTTTGAACTTGTCTGCGATCGGATAAGGAGAACATACATCCTCAATGCTTCCGTCAATCTGCAAATTATTGTTGTCTACGATTACAACGAGATTGTCCAGTTTGCGATGTCCCGCAAACATAGAAGCCTCCCAGACCTGACCTTCCTGAATCTCTCCATCTCCTAATAATGTATATACACGATAATCCTCATTGGAAAGCTTCGCTGATAATGCCATACCAACAGCAACCGAAATACCCTGTCCTAAAGAACCTGCCGACATATCTATTCCGGGAGTTCCTTTCATATCCGGATGTCCCTGTAACATCTGTCCGGTCTTACGAAGTTTCAAAAGCTCTTCCTCCGGAAAATATCCCTTCATGGCAAGTGCACCATATAATGCCGGTGCCACATGTCCCTTTGACAATACAAAACGATCCCTGTCTTCCTTCTTCGGATTCTTAGGATCTACATTCATCTCCTCAAAATACAAATACGTAATAATGTCTGCTGCGGATAACGATCCACCCGGATGTCCACATTTCGCAGCATGCAAAGAAGTCACAATGTGCTTTCTAAGCTGATTTGCTTTCTTCTGAAGCTCTAATTTGTTCATGATACTCTCCTAACTTCAGGTAATTTCTCACCCGATCTACTACAATTGCTTCGTATCGTATGCATCTACTGTCCACCGACAAATATGCACACTTACTTATTATTTTATAAATAAATTCAAAAAAAGCAAGTCCTTTTTCCTCAAAAGACCTGCTTTTTCTAAATGTTGTATACTTTTCATCGTTCTATTCCTCTTGTTGCCGTCTCTTTCTCCTGATTATCATGCCTGCATCTATTATGATCACAAGAAAAATAATACATCCGCCAATCGTCCGTTTCGGATCTCTTACCGGATAAGAAGACAATGCCATATCCTTGTCATAGTCATAATATCCCTCTCTCGTATGCTGGTAAAAATCTGCATCACTCTTCAAAAAGAAGGTATAATCCGGCAGCCAGCCGCCGTCATCCCATGTGACATCCATATTGTACCATTTACCGTCTACCCGAACCACATTCCACGCATGATCGGTATCCTTCTGGTAATCCTCGGATGATCCCAATACAACCCTTGCAGGTATCCCCATCTCCGACAACAGATAAAATGCTGCCGTACAATATCCCTGGCATACCATTTTCCCGGTCATATATCCATCATAATCTGACCGGTTCACCATGCTGTGATCATATTCATAATTCTTGATAAGATAATCGTGTACCGCTTTAACACTCTTATAGTCTGTATCCTTTTTAAGGCTTGCGGCAAGCTCTTTCATTTTTTTTAAATAGATATCTGTTTCGTTCTTTGGATAACTATAAGATATTATAACCTCCATCTTACAGTTATGTCCGTCTCCGTATCTACCGCCTTTATAGTATTCTACCTTCCAACTCTCCATGTAGTAACACAGATAACTTCCACTTGCAGTGGGATTGTCCGCATCATAATGATAATAATACCCCTTTAATAATTCATCCAGATCATTTCCAAGCGATCCTACATCCGTAATATACGCCTTACTTTTCTGGTGTGACAGGATCTGCTTCGAGATCTCCTGATAAAAGGAAGCCCGGTCTTTGACAACAACGCATCCCCCATCCTGTGCACATACAGGAATTACACACATCCATATAAACAATATTTCCAGAATAATCCCGATTATCTTCCTCATAATATAATTCCCCCGTCTTAATCTACATTAGTCTGCACGCGGTACAATAGTCAGACGCAAATAACAATGTATGTTTCCGTACAAGTACTATCTGATAACTTAACATAATTGTATCATTGTTGACAACGTATATCCATCTTTTTGTGCGGGAATTGGATTCTATATTAAGTAATTTCCATCTTTTCTGACCAAACTGCTTCTTAAACTTATACCTTGGATATAGAAACTTCTAGTATCTGCATTTCAGATATGTTATAATTGTTTTATATATTGCATATAATTATATGTATGTTTACACAAGGGAGGTTTTTATGAGCGATTATATTCTTTCCTGCTGTTCTACAGCAGACTTATCCAAAGAACATTTTGAACAGAGAGATATTCACTATATATGTTTTCATTTTATGTTGGATGATATTACTTATCCGGACGATCTTGGACAATCCATTCCGTTTCCGGAATTCTATCAGAAGATGGCTGATGGTGCCATGACCAAGACTTCACAGGTCAACGCAGATGAATTTGTGGATTATTTCCGCCCATTTTTACAGGAGGGAAAAGACATCCTGCATTTCACCCTGTCTTCCGGTATTTCCGGTGTATACAACTCTGCATGCATTGCCAGAGACATGTTATTAGAAGAATTTCCGGACCGCAAGATCTACATGATCGATTCTTTGGCAGCATCTTCCGGTTACGGGCTTTTAATGGACGAGCTTGCAACTAAACGGGATGAAGGACTGGATATTGACGCTTTGAAAGATTGGGCAACGGAACACCTTTTGAATCTGAATCACTGGTTCTTTTCCGGCGATCTTACATTCTTTATCCGCGGCGGTCGTATTTCTAAGACAGCCGGAACCATTGGTAACATGTTAAATATCTGCCCATTGATGAATGTAAATAACGAGGGTAAATTGATCGTACGCGAGAAAGTACGTTCCAAAAAGAAAGTCATCAAAGCCATTGTTGGCAAAATGGAAGAATTAGCAAGAGATGGTCTTAACTATGATGGCAAATGCTACATCAGCCAGTCCGCATGTTATGAAGACGCACGTGCTGTTGCCGATCTCATTGAATCCAAATTCCCTAATCTTGACGGGAAAGTAGAGATCAACAATATCGGTACTGTTATCGGAAGCCATACCGGGCCGGGAACGGTTGCACTCTTCTTCTGGGGAAAGGAACGTACTGAATAAACCATTCCCCTCTGACAAGACATATTCGCTTTCAAAAAATGATTTTTTTTCAAGTTTTGAAACCGTAAACTTGCATATAATATGCGAAGATATTATAATAAGTTTACGCAGTAGTTTCAGAATATATAAATTTTTCAATTTTTGAAAGCGAGTGATTATATGAGAATCATTGAACGAACACAATATCTTAATAGAATCAAAGAATTAAATAATACTCCAGATATCAAAATCATTACAGGCATCCGGCGTTGTGGTAAATCCAAACTGATGCAGGCATATATAGAGTATTTAAAAAATCATTTTGAGAATATCCATATCATTTTCATCGACTTTATGGATCTCGCATTTGAAGATCTTAAGGAATACCACAAACTACATGATTACGTTGAGAAACAATATCAGGAAGATAAAATAAACTATCTGTTTATAGATGAGGTTCAAATGTGCCCTAAGTTTGAATTAGCAATCAACAGTCTATATTCCAAGGGAAAATATGACATCTATATAACCGGCTCCAATGCCTTCCTACTTAGTGCAGATCTGGCAACACTTTTTACCGGACGCTACATTGAAATTCCTGTTTTTCCATTCAGTTTTCAGGAATATTGTCAATATTATGAGGAAATCCATGATATAGATAAACTTTTTGATGAGTATTCCATTAAGGGCGGCATGGCAGGTTCTTATGCGTACAGAACCGAAAATGACAGAACAAACTATATCAAAGAAGTTTATGAAACGATTGTTACAAGAGATCTGGTACAAAAATATGCATTACCGGATACACTGGTTCTGCAGCGTCTGAGTGAATTTCTTATGGACAATATCAGTAATCTTACTTCTCCAAATAAAGTCAGCCAATTGCTGACAGCGAATAATACACCAACCAATCATGTAACCATTGGCAGATATATCAAATACCTGTGCAACGCATTCGTCTTTTATGACATTAAACGTTACGATATCCGAGGAAAAAAATACCTGGAAAACTCAGAAAAATTTTATCTTTGCGATAGTGGCATTCGATATGCACTCCTCGGAACGAGAAATATGGACTATGGAAGAGTTTATGAAAATATAGTCTGTATTGAATTGTTACGTCGTGGATTTGATGTTTATGTTGGAAAACTCTACAAAAAGGAAGTTGATTTCGTAGCCCAGAAAGGTAGTGAACGCATCTATATTCAAGTAAGTGATAACATTTCCGGCGAAGAAACATTCAAACGGGAAGTATCGCCGTTGCTTCAGATACGGGATGCTTATCCGAAAATAGTGATTGCAAGAACCAAACATCCAACATACCTTTATGAAGGAATTGAAATTCATGATATAGCCAATTGGTTATTAAACAACTACCCTTGCACAATGAAATAGTCATATCCCATGAGGCACATTTCCGAAAACAATATAAGATCAGCACCCTGCTTGGATGCCGCTGTAGTAATCCCTTTCATACGTTGTAGATTGTTTTCCTTCCTTCCGGCATCCGGTTTGAAATTCACAACCGCTACCGTTAACACATCCTGCTCGTACATATAAGCATCTTTCCTTTCTTCTGTATATTTCCCCCGAATGTGTTATTTAATTAATTAAACAAAAAGAAAGGCGCCAAGTATTCACTACTTAGCGCCTTTGCTATTAATAATATTAACCATTCACCTGGTTACTGTCAATATTGTTAATGCATTTCAAAAAAATGAAAAGATTTTGTCTTTTTCTGATTTATTAAATTATGCATACTGCTTTAATGTATCTGCCATGTCTAATTTCTCCCATGGCAAATCCAGATCTGTACGTCCAAAATGACCATATGCAGCGGTCTGTTTGTAGATTGGACGGCGAAGATCTAACATCTTGATAATGCCTGCCGGGCGGAGATCAAAATGTTTCCGTACAATGCCTACCAACTCTTCCTCTGTCAGTTTGCTTGTTCCAAATGTATCTACACGAACAGAAGTTGGCTGTGCCACACCAATCGCATAAGACAACTGAATCTCACATTTATCAGCTAATCCTGCTGCTACGATATTCTTTGCAACATATCTTGCAGCATATGCAGCGGAACGGTCTACCTTTGTACAGTCCTTACCGGAAAATGCTCCGCCACCGTGACGGGCATATCCACCATAAGTGTCTACAATGATCTTACGTCCGGTAAGACCAGAGTCGCCATTCGGGCCACCGATTACGAAACGTCCGGTTGGATTAATAAAGAACTTGGTGTTCTCATCTACCATATCTGCCGGAAGGATCTCATCAAATACATACTTCTTAATATCCTCATGAATCTGCTCCTGAGATACCTCTGCGTCATGCTGGGTTGACAATACAACTGCCTCAAGACGGAACGGCTTACCATTCTCATCATATTCTACAGAAACCTGTGTTTTTCCATCCGGACGAAGATAAGGAAGTGTTCCATTCTTACGAACCTCTGTCAATTTTCTTGCTAATTTATGTGCAAGACTGATTGGATATGGCATATACTCTTCTGTCTCATTTGATGCAAAACCGAACATCATACCCTGATCTCCTGCACCAATTGCCTCGATATCTTCATTACTCATTAAATTCTCTTTTGCTTCTAATGCCTTATCTACACCCATGGCAATATCGCTTGACTGCTCATCAATTGCTGTGATAACACCACATGTATCACAGTCAAATCCGTATTTTGCACGGTCATAACCGATCTCACGGATCGTCTCACGAACGATCTTCTGAATATCTACATATCCTTTTGTAGAGATCTCTCCCATTACTAATACAAGACCTGTTGTAATGGCTGTCTCACAAGCGACACGACTGTTTGGGTCCTGTGCCATCAATGCATCTAATACGGCGTCTGAGATCTGGTCACAGATCTTATCCGGATGTCCTTCGGTTACGGACTCGGATGTGAAAATTAATTTCTCCATAATATATGGTTCCTCCTGATTGAAATAAAACTGGGTTGATTTGCGCACTGATATTCGCTGAATAAGCAAGCATCCACTTCGTAAGCAGAGCTTACTCAGTGTTGTGCGTTCGCTACATCTCCTTCATAATCCTTAACGTTGGATTATGCGGTTCCTTTTCCGGACAATCTTATAACGGATGAAACATCCTACAGATCAAAAAAGTACACTTGCAGGATGCAAGCAAGCTTGCCCTCTGCAAGTATATTTTTCGATCTATAAGAAATGCTTTGCATTTCTTATAAGATTACCCTACAAAAAAACTTCAAATCCGCGAGGATTTGAAGTTTATGTGCTCACTATATTCAAATCCTCTTATTGACCGAGTATCTCAACTCGCTTCAGGCCGGCACCTTCCAAATAACAATGGGGTTGCCGTGGCTTCGTAGTCCCTTCTGACTCCACCACTCTGAATAAGAGAAGTTCTTTTGCAATTAACTGTATCTGCGATACTTGTCTATCATACTCCATATATTCCTACAGGTCAAGAACTGATTGACTTTACACCCCCATTTTTTTATAATATTGATAAGTTTAATCAATAATTAGCAGAGGAGGGTTGTCTATGAATATCGTTCAGATCATGATGCATCGCGTTTCGCTCGGAATGACCATTGCCGAAGACGTATACAAAGGCGAACAACTCCTCATTCCAAAGGGTACGGTAATCAACAATGAAGTAATGAATATCCTTCGTTATTCTTCCATTGTTTCCATTGCCGTTTATGGTAAAGATGCATCTGTCAAGACTGTTTCTGAACCGATTTCCGTGCCTACCCACTCAAAGAAATTACGCCAGAGCGAGCATTTCAAGAAATTCGAGCAATCTTTCAAAAAACCAACCGAAACATTCCAGACGCAGTTAAATGATATTGCCCGACGCAATGTAAACATCAACTTAGATGATATGTTTCGGTCTGCGGAAGAGATCATGGAATATCAGACAAATACATATGAATTAATGGATATTTTGAGCAATATCCGTTATTTTGATGATGCAACGTATGCCCATTCTCTAAATGTTGCCCTGCTGGCAAATATATTCGGACGCTGGCTGCATTACGACGAAGACCAACTGAAGATCTTAACGGTCGCCGGTCTGCTGCATGATATCGGCAAGGTTTTGATTCCCGCAGAAATCATCAAAAAACCGGGTCGTCTGACCAAGGAAGAATTTGACATCATTAAGCAGCATCCTTATAAGGGCTATCGCTTATTGCAATCCAAAAAAGTAGATGAAAATATTGCCCAGGTTGCACTAATGCACCATGAAAAATGCGATGGCAGTGGCTATCCAATCGGTCTGAAAGGTCCTAAGATCAATGAACTTGCCAAACTCATCACCATTGTGGACATTTATGAGGCCATGACTGCTAACCGCTGTTATCATCAGGGAATCTGCCCATTTGATGTGATTCGGATGTACGAGGACGATGGTTATGTCCTTTACGATCCCAAATATCTTGTTCCTTTTTTACAGGGTATCTCTGACACTTATCTCCATAATACCGTATTGCTCAACGATGGTCGTCAGGGGGAGATCATCCTAACGAACAAGACCAGGGCTTCCCGCCCCGGCCTGCTTGTAAATGGTGAATATGTGGATCTATCTTTCCACCCGGAATTACAGATTGTATCCATTCTGTAACCATGCCGGTATATCTTTATGCATCTTTTAGGATTACGAGTCTCTCTCCCGGTTCTAATGTATCCGATTCCAATTCATTATATGCTTTTATGTTCTCAATCGTTGTATAATAATTCTTGGCAATACTCCACAGTGTATCTTCTTTTTTCACAACATATCCCGTCACGCTTGGCAGTTCTCTTTTTCTTTTCTGATCAATCGGCTGCACCTGAAGATCCAGCACTGCTCTGGCACGTTCGTTGATAAATGCCAGCACCTCAAGAGACACCTCTGCTTTTACCTCGATCTCATTTTCTCCCATCTGTATAGCATGAATCTGATCTAAGAATGGCATAATGGAATAGGTAACCCCCTCTCCCATCCCCTGCACTTCAATCTCATAAGAGAATGGAATATCAAAATTAACTGAAGATAACATTCCGTTTTCAGCCTTGTTCAGATATGTGATCTGCGTTCCAACCACACCTTCTACCATAATACCCTTTGCCGTTGGCTGTGTTTCATCAACAGATACCGATCCTTCCACATTACAGATCTGTAAAATGCTCTGTTGTTTGGGCATTGTCAATGTATCCGACACTTTTGCTTTTGCACAATTACGTACAAGCAAATGTTGTAAAACAAAACTCCGATACTGAGGCGTAATGTCCACCCGGGTGGAATATGCATCCCTTACCAGTTGCAGATCTTCTGTGCCATATAGCTTCAATTCCACCGTAAATTCTGTATTTAACTCAACGACTCTGTCATGTCCCCGTTCATCCTGCATAACCGTAATATGATATTGATCCAGACTTAACACACTTCCCGAAATCATATCCTCATTTGCTAACGGAGCCTCTATCCGTTGTTCAAATGGTACCTCCACCGTAAAATACTGTATCGGCATTTCTTCCTCCTCTGCAGTGTATATAAGGAACAGATTCAGATTACCACTCGCTAACACATATCCATCTGCTGATTTCATCTG
>ERZ779681.96-NODE-96-length-34197-cov-2.91433_pt1 | contig 34197 bp, 36 predicted proteins | sample MGYA00511905_ERZ779681 | MGnify/ENA primary metagenome ERZ779681 (study PRJEB29588, sample SAMEA2144578) | human gut metagenome | biome: human gut; feature: human-associated habitat; material: faeces | place: Denmark | collected 2008/2010 ... | reverse complement strand
CGCCCACCCGCCCCTGCCATGTGTCCACCCGGAACCGAGATGCCCTCGTTGGCGGCAAGGATACGCGGACCAACCTTTGTTCCGGCAGCAATCTCATCCCGCAGGCGGGTGTCGAAGCTTCCGAGTCCGCCGACCGTCCGGATCGTCGTGACACCACTTAACAGTTCATCCTTCGCAAAGCCGGAAACCATCTTGTAAGCGATGGCACGTGTCAGGGAAGAACGCATTATCTTCTTTACGAGTTTTTCATTGTCGCGCTGTTTTTTCTGCGGCTTTCCATTTCCGGCAAGATGCACATGCATGTTGATGAGTCCGGGCATGATATAACGTCCTTGTAAATCTATGGTTTTGTAGCCGGCAAGGTCGGCTGTATCCGGTACGATATCGGTGATCGTGCCATCCTGTACGAGGATGCAAAGACCGGTCTGCACCTGCATGTCTTTGGTTCCATCCAGAATCTTTCCATTTGTAAATGCGTAATTCATAAGCAGCCCTCCGTTCTTAATTCTATGTCCACTATACAATAGTTGGAGATGATCTGGCAATATTCGGAATCGCAGGAATGTCGTACATTTGCTGCGGGATTGAGGTATAAATATAATTGACATGAAAAAGGTTGAATGATAATATAATGTTACAAAGTGCTACCGATAGACGGTTAGCCTTGATAATGTTTAGTTATAAAAATAACCGCTCACAGTTTACCAGGCTGGGCGGTTATTTTTGTGTCTTATCATTGCTCTTAGAACCAACGGCATAACCAAGAGCAAAGCAAGTAATACATAAGCTGATAATGGCTATAAAAAGCTCCGTTGTAAGCATAAGCACAAACCTCCTCGACAGATTTCCCCAAATGGATTTCTATGTAAACACAAGCTATAACTCTTGTGGAGAAGGCTAACCGCCTACCGAATAGGGTAGCACCATAATTATTATATCAAACATATGTTCGAGATGCAATGAAAATATTAAATAAAATTGAGCAATAAAATAATATGGTTCATGGGCAGTAATATGTTGTTAAATATGTTCTTGCAGGTTTATATTTTTTTGATAGAATAAAACATAATAAAGTAGATTTAGCATTTATGAGAAACGGGCGGGAAAGTGTGGAAAGGAGTTAAAATGAGCTTAATTAAAGGGATTCATCACGTATGTCTGAAATGTGCTAACGAAGAGGAATATAAGGAAGTGGTACATTTTTACCACGAGATTTTGGAATTAGAGATTGCCAGAACATGGAGCGAAGGCACTATGTTCCGGTTTGGAAATGCAGTATTGGAAGTGTTCGCAAATGGCAGAGAAAAGGCAGAGACAGGAATCATCCGGCATTTTGCACTTGCAACCGAGGATGTAGATACCTGCGTGGAAAAGCTGAAGGCAGCAGGGTACGAGGTGTTTGTGGAACCAAAGGATATTGTGATTCCATCCGAACCGGAATATAAGGCAAGAATCGCGTTTGGTAGAGGACCGCTTGGAGAAGAAATCGAGTTTTTTCAGGAGCGATAGGAAGGAAAAATATGAGTGATAATCAGAACAACAATCCCAAGGGAATTATAATTGGAATGCTTTGCCTGATCTGGGGACTGGGATCGATTGCAGCGATGCTGTTTTGTTCCAAACTGGAGAATCATACGGGAATTCTCCTTGTGCTGCTTGGACAGTTTTTTCTTGTGATCGGCTTGATCGCCGTAATCTGCAATAGGAAAGCCAAACCATATCCATTTATTGTATTGGTATTTCCGCTTGTCGGGATTGCATTGCTTGTATGTGGAATTTATATCTTGACAAAAGGAGAGATTGCTTTGTCGATGCTGGATCAATATGCACCATACATATTGATCTGGATATTCCCGCTTGCCGGGATAATGATGATAGCAGGTACGCTTGGGAAAATCCGGTACCTGAAGCAGGTATGTACGCAGGAGGTTCAGGCAAAATGCGTCGATATTGAAAGTGCGTCTGCCGCAGGCACACATAGAAGAAAGCATGTAACGATGCCGGTTTACAGTATCTCCTATAACGGAGAAGAGAAGCTTCTTAGAAAAGGCATGTACACCAATCTGAATCATTTTGAGATCGGAGCATATTATAACATCCGGATAAATCCGACGAATCCGGATGAATATCTCGATGAGAATAACAGAAAAGGAAATAACTTGATTTTGATACTTGGTGTTGTACTGCTTGTCGTGACGCTGCCGGCGATCGTATATATGTATATCAATGGGATTTGAGATAAATAAAATAAGATGGAAACCGGTTGTAAGAAATGTTTTATTCAGATGAAATTTACCACCAATAATTAGAATAAAAAATCTATTTTGGTACTTGATTCATAAAAATTAATCTGTTAGAATACACATATAAAAAGGGAGTAGCTTGCCGGTCGCGGTTCACTTCTTCGTCAAGACAGTTATTGAAACATATAACTCGGAAAGTGATGAAATAGCGAGACTTTTACTGTTTACGCAGTAGGAGTCTCTTTTTTTATACCTACTGCAAAATAAAACAAAGAAAGAGAGGTAGAAAGGATGTTCTTGAAGGTTGTTATTTTGTTGGTAGGTTTTTTGTTTCTTGTGAAGGGGGCAGACTGGTTTGTGGAGGGGGCGGCGAGTATCGCGAAGAAGCTCGGGATTCCGCAGCTTATCATCGGTCTGACGATTGTAGCGATGGGAACGAGTATGCCGGAGGCGGCGGTTAGTATCACGGCGGCGCTGCAGAAGAATGCGGGAATCACGATTGGAAATATCGTGGGAAGTAATATCTTGAATGTTCTGATCATTCTTGGTGTGACAGCGGTGATCACGAATGTAGCGATCCAGACGTCAACGTTTCGTTATGAGATACCATTTATGATGGTAGTAACGATTATACTACTGGTATTTGGAATAACCGGTGGGGAAGTGACATTCGTAGAAGGTATTATTTTCTGGGTTTTGTTCCTGTTATATCTTGGTTATCTGTTTGTGATGGCGAAGAAAGGAACCAATGAGGAAGAAGGCGAAACAAAGGATTACCCGGTATGGAAATGTATTCTTTTCATGGTGATCGGTGGTGTGCTCGTTGTAAAGGGAAGCGATTTCGCGGTCAGCGGAGCATCTGCAATCGCACGGTATTTCGGTATGAGCGAGCGGTTTATCGGACTTACGATTGTAGCACTGGGTACCTCACTTCCGGAGCTTGTGACATCTGTCACAGCAGCGCGGAAAGGGAATGCGGGAATCGCAATCGGAAATATCGTGGGCAGCAATATTTTCAATATCTTGTTCGTAATCGGTACAACTGCACTCATCTGTACAGTGCCATTTGAGAGCAAATTCATCATAGATACGATCATTGCGGTTGTAGTTGGTGCGATCTTGTGGATCGGAACATATAAGCATAAGGAGCTGCGGCGTCCATGCGGCATCTTCATGCTGCTATGTTATGTGGCGTATTTCGTGTATCTGTGTATGATGTAAAGGATGTTTATTGGGAAATTCCTCTAGTTTGACTTTTTCTTCCCAATAAAAATATGTATGTAGCAAGCTGGTTGGGGGAATTTTTCAGAATTAGAAAAATTCCCCCAATGAATATTGCAATTCTGACAATTTCACTGGGTAAAAAATTCTAATTTCAAAAAATTCCCCAATACCGCCCATAAACAAGAAAAATAGTTGGGTAAAAAAGTGGCAATCAGCAAAAGTCACCCAACAGCAGTCAACAATATCCCCAAATTCATACAAAAACCACACTGCAACAGTCATCTATATCAACCAATTCATACAAAAACGTACACTATGCGAATAAAAAACAAAAAACATTCGCAAAACCTCTTGACAAATAAGTTAGTCAGAACTAACATATATACGAATAAAACAACAAAAATGTTCGCATATAGCAGGGAGGACGCAGAATGTTTATCGAAGGAAAAAATCTGGTGAAGAAATACGGAAAGGGAGAAGCCACGGTGTTCGCGCTCGATCATACCGAGTTTGGAATCGAGAAGGGCGAGATCGTTGTGATCTTAGGTCCGAGTGGAAGTGGTAAAAGTACATTGCTGAATATACTTGGTGGTCTGGATAAGGTGACCGAGGGTAGCATGCTGGTAGATGGAACGGACTTGGAGAAAATGTCTGCCAAAGAGCTGGAGCTATATCGGAGAGAGAAGCTTGGATTTGTATTTCAGTCCTACAATCTGACACCGGATCTGACCGTGCGTGAGAATATTGAGATGACAGCAGAGCTTGTGCAGGAGCCGCTCAGTACCGACACACTGATCGAAGAGCTCGGACTGAAGAAGTATGAGACACATTTTCCAAAGGAACTTTCCGGTGGTCAGCAGCAGCGTGTCGCCATCGCACGGGCAATGGTGAAGAAGCCGGATATCCTTCTCTGTGACGAGTTAACCGGTGCGCTTGATACAAAGTCATCAAAGGATGTATTGCAGCGTGTACAGAAAATGAATGATACATATAAGACGACAGTCGTGATTATTACACACAACCTGAACATCGCCGGAATGGCAGACCGGATCATCAGGATCACGGATGGCAAGGTTGTATCCAATCAGAAGAATGCAGATAAGAAACGAGTAGAGGAGATGGAGTTGTAATATGACGATCAATAAGAGAGCTGGGCGCAGCATAAAGAAAAACATCGCGTTTTATATTATCAGTATCATTCTTACGATGCTGACATCTATGGTGATTGTCGCGGCTGTGTCAACCGGACACACACTGACAAAGGTTGTGGATGATTTCGTGAAGGACTATAAGGCGGAGGATGCAGAGTTTGTCACCTATCAGCCATTGTCCGATGCAGATATGGAGAAGCTCGAACAGGAATATGATGTGATACTGGAACACAGCCGGTATAAGGATGTAAATGTGGAAAGTGGGGATTTAAAAGGAGCTACGATCCGTGTATTCCCGATGCCGGAGAAGCTGAACCTCTGTGAGGTGCGGGACGGACACGAACCGGGCGATGGAGAGGCACTTCTGACACAGGATTTTGCGGATGTGCATGATATCAAAGTAGGAGATACGATTTCTCTTGGGGCGTATGATTATAAAGTATCTGCATACACGACGAAGGCAGATTATATCTACATGCTTGAGAAGCTGTCCGGCTATATTGACAGTGAGAAATTCGCACTTGTCGTGGTCGATCGCAAGGAGTATGACAAGATTGAGGCGGATGAGACAAGCTATTATTCTATCAAATACAACAAGGATAATTCCAAGGAGGTGCGGGAGAAGTTAAATGCGGATTACGTGATTGCAAGCTATATGGCGGCAACCACGAACACGCGAATCTCCATGCCGGTCAACGAGGGAGATGCCGTTACGAATATGGCGACCATGTATGCGCCGGTTATGTTCATCATTATTATCACACTTGTCGTTATGGTACTTGGAAGAAATATCAGACAGGAACAGTATCTGCTCGGAACATTTCTGGCACTTGGATTTTCCAAGAAACAGATCATAAGACATTATATGCGGTATGGTGTATTGCCGGGCGTCGTCGGAAGTGTACTTGGTTTGATTGTGTCCGTTCCGCTGACAGGAGTACTGTGCAAATTCTATATCGAATATGATTTTGAAAAGCTTACTTATACACCGGCCTACGACGTACCATCGATCGTTGTAGCATTGGTGGTACCGACCATCCTTTATTGTGCGGCTATCGCAATCCAGGCGGTAAAGCTCTTGAAGAAGTCACCGGTTGATCTCTTGAGAAACACAGGAAAAGATACGAAGACAGTCGGTGTGATGAAGAAGAGCCGTGCAAAGACACAGACAAAGATGCGGGTGCGGAGCGTGATCGGACATCCGGGAAGAAGCATTGTAACAGCGTTTGGTGCGGCTGTCGCAGCATTCTGTATTCTGACAGGATTTATTATGAAGGACAGCCTGGATACACTGATGCACGGCGGACTTACAAGCTCTATTAAGTACGAATATCGGTACCGGTTAAATGCGTTGGAGAAAGGCACACCGGAGCAGGGCGAGGCGTTGTTCCAGAATTACTATGAGGTAGAGGGAAACACGGTACAGCTTTGTGCACAGGGAATCAGCAAGGATTCGAGATATTTCCCGGACAAGACGGACGGTGGTGACGCGCTTGATCTGGACAAATATTATCTGACAAGTGCGGCTGCACAGACCTATGGTATAAAGACAGGTGATACGCTTACCTTCAGCAATATTGCAGATCTGAAAGAACATAAGGTAACAATCAGTGGTATCGTGACGGACAACACGCATTGCTATCTGTACACAGGAAGAGAAAATGCAACGGCGCTGGCAGGTGTAGACAGTGACGCCTATAACTGCATTATAAGCAAGGATGCATTGTCACTTGACAAAGACCGTGTGGCAAGTGAGACAACCATGACTGTCACGGCAGACACGATGGAGAATATGATGGGACCGATGCATGCAATCATGGTTATATTTGAGATCGTAGGTGTTGTGCTTGGTGTATTTGTGCTGTATCTGATTATCAACATGATCGTGGCAGAAACAGCAACCAATATCTCGGTTATGAAGGTGCTTGGCTTCAGCCAAAAAGAGATTTCCAACCGGGTACTGAATGTCAATCATATTCTCGTATGCATCGGATATCTGATTGGAATCCCGGTTGCATATATGTTTGTCAAGGTCGGTTATTCGGATACGATCGAGAATTATGGTATGCTGTTGTCACCGGTTCTCACAGCCAGAACGTTGGTGATCGGTTTCGTACTTACATGGGTAGTCTATGAGATTTCCCTTCTTCTCCAGAAGAAAAAAATATCAAGGATTGACATGGTGGAAGCTTTGAAGGAAAATAACAGAAACGAGTAGATTTCTTCAGAAGCTTTTTGGGAGGATACAGATGGCAAAACGGGTATTTACGGAGGAAGAACGGGCAGAGTATAGAGAGAAAATGCTGGATGCAGGGTTTGATTTGTTGAAGCAGTATGGAATGACACATATGTCGGTTGCCAAGATCACCGAGGCAGCCGGCATCGGTGTAAGTACGTTCTATAATTTCTTCTCGTCGAAGGAAGAATATGTGTATGAGGTTCTGCAATACCGGAGAAGAAAGATTCCGGAGCTGATCCGGATTGCATTAAATGGCAAGGAAAAGGCTGGTCCGGCAGAGACGCGCACATATCTGAAGATGATGATCGATGAGAGGTACAGTGTATTTCCAAGTCTGACACCGGAGGATGAGAAGCGTCTGTTGGAGATGCTTCCGGAACAGGCAAGACCGGATCTGCAGAAAGAGACCGAGACAAGTATGCAATTCTTCCGGCATATGGAAGGCATCCGCCCGGATGTGAATATTCCGCTTGTGGCGAACCTGATTAAGGTCTATGTGCTTGCCGCAGAAGGAAAAGAGATGCTGCACCAGACGGTGTACGAAGTGACGATGGATCGCATGCGGGATCTGATCTTGTATGAGATATTCGGAAGAACGGAATAAAGTTATGAAAAAGGAGCGATCAGCTCCTTTTTTTATGCCCTGAAAATAAGACTGACTTTTCCAGTTTCCCGGTTGTTATATATGAATGACAAAGGAATGAAAGGAAAGGTGCAGTATGAAGAAACAGGCAAGACACAAAAAGAAACAGAGCTACAAAGCGGTAGCGCGTGTACTCGTGACTTTGCTAATATTGATCACTGGTCTGATCGCGTACTATTCAATCCGTGGTGGAGATCGCACATTGCTCATGGTATTTCATTCGGAAAAGCAGGTGGCAGATACTTCGGGCGCATGGAATCTAATTCTTGTTGATCGGGATCATTACATTCCTGCCAATTATCAGGTGGAACTGACCGAATTATCCAATGGGGAAAAGGTGGATTCAAGGATCTATCTGGAGCTACAGCAGATGTTTGATGATGCAAGAGCGGCGGGACTTGCGCTGTTTGTGCGGGAAGGGTATCGGACAACAAAGGAGCAGCAACAGATCATGGACGATCGAATCAAAGAACATGAAAATCAGGGCTGCTCGAAGAAAGAGGCGAAGAAGAAAGCGGAGGAGTATGTTGCGATTCCGGGGACGAGCGAGCATCAGTTAGGACTCAGTGTGGATATCAACGCGGATACATCCAAATGTTCATCGGATGCTGTCTATCAGTGGCTGGATGAAAATGCATATAAGTACGGATTTGTGAAACGCTATCCAGAAGATAAGACAGACATTACATCCATCAACAACGAACCGTGGCATTACCGGTATGTGGGAAAGGATGCAGCAAGAACGATGAAGCAGGAAAATCTGTGTCTGGAAGAATATCTGATAAAATATAAATAAAACTGACTTTTCTGACGCATATGTTGTTATAGTAAGTGGGGATAGAAAAGAGGTGAGAGCGAGAATGGAGTCTACAAGCGATTTTCTGCTGGTGCACCGGGCGAGAGCCGGGGATGAGGAGGCATGTGAGAGACTGGTCAGGAAATATTATCCAAGCATTTATCAGTACTGTTTGTTGCATATATATGACACCTATGAAGCAGAGGATCTGACACAGGAAGTGTTTGTCAGAGCCTTTGCAAGCTTAGAACGATACAGGGAATATGGCAAAGTAAAAAATTATCTGTATACGATCGCCGGAAATGTAGTGAAAAACTATTACAAGAAGAAAAAGGATATTCTGTTAGATGAACTGCCGGAAGTGGAAACTGAAAACCGTGAGGAGACGGTTGATATCCGGCTGGATATCGAACAGGCGGTGCGGAAGCTGCCGGAGGAGCTGCGGGAAGTTGCGATTTTGTCGTTCTTTCAGGAGCTGAAGCAAAGAGAAATCGCAGAATTGCTCCAGATTAAGCTCTCATTGGTGAAATACTGGATTGGACGGGCGAAGGAGCTTTTGATCAAAGAATTGGAGGTGGAAGAATGAAAGCTTACAGACAACGGATACAGGAATATAGAGATTTCGTACAGCAGACATGTATACGGGAAGAAGCGGGGGCATGCACGATAAAGGTGTGTCAGGATATTCTGACAGAACAGGCACTCCAGATGGAATCAAAGAAGACATCGTATTTTGAATTCTTATATGAGCAGTCACGGTTCATCAAAAAAAGATGGTGGGTGTTGCAGGGCGGAGTGCTTCTGTATCTATGGCTGTGGCTGAGCAACAATGCCAACGACATGAAAGAGACAATGCGACTTATGGGAATTTTCGCAACGATGTTTGTGATTTTGATCGTTCCGGAAGTCTGGAAAAACCGAAGAAACGGTGCCGTCGAGGTGGAACAGGCGTCGTATTATACGCTTCGCCGGATCTGTGCGGCGAGAGTCCTGTTGTTTGCAGCAGTGGACTTCTTGATTGTCATGATATTTTTGGCGGTAGCATATCGGACAACGGCACTTACCCTGAACAATCTGGTTGTAAACTTCTTGCTTCCGGTGAATGTCTCCTGCTGCATCTGCTTCCGCGTGTTGTACAGCCGGTGGGAACGATCAGAATATGTTGCCGTGCTGTTGTGTCTGCTATGGGTGGCAGTCTGGACGATGCTGGTTGCAAATGATGCGATCTATCAGAGGATTGCATCCCCAGTCTGGAATGTAATGCTGGTGCTGACATTTGCGTATGTTATGTATTGTGTTCGGAGGTCACTGACCTTCGATGAGAAAATGCTGGAGGATTACACGAATGAAATTAGAATTTAAGCATGTGACAAAACGATATGGAGAGGTAGCCGCCGTCCGGGAAGTAAGCTGTGTTATGGAACAGGGCATCTACGGATTGCTCGGCGTCAATGGAGCCGGAAAAACTACATTGATGCGGATGCTCTGTACGATTATCCAGCCGTCGGAAGGAGAGATTCTGTGGGATGGCAAGGAGATCTGGAAGCTTGGCAGTGATTACCGGGAGGTGCTTGGGTATCTGCCGCAGGAGTTTGGATATTATCCTGATCTGAGTGTGTATGATTATCTGATGTATATTTCTTCGATAAAGGGGTTAAAGCCGGCATTTGCGAACAAGAGAATAAAGCGGCTTTTGAAGCAGGTCGATATGTGGAAGTTCAGTAAACGGAAGATGAAACAGTTATCAGGCGGTATGGTCCGACGCGTGGGGATTGCGCAGGCAATGTTGAACGATCCGAAGATCTTAGTGCTAGATGAGCCGACAGCGGGACTTGATCCAAACGAGCGGATACGGTTCCGGAACCTGATCAGTGAGCTGTCCGAGGATCGGCTTGTCTTGTTATCCACCCACATCGTGTCGGACATTGAATACATTGCAAATGAAATCATGCTCATGAAGGATGGATCGCTTTGCTATACAGGAACTGCGGAAGCGCTGCTTGCGTCCATGCAGGAACAAGTATGGCTGTGTCAGGTGCCGAGAAATATGGTCGAGAACTACATGCGGAAATATCTGGTCGGAAATGTCAAAACAACCGAAAATGGTGCAGAGCTTCGAATCATATCGAAGGAACAGCCGATGGCGCAAGCTGTGCTGACAGAGAAGAATCTGGAAGATGCATTTTTGCTTTATTTCGGGGAGAAATCGGAGGAACGATAGGATGCTTAAATTAGAGTTGAAACGGATTTTTTCAAAGAAGTTAAATGTGCTTGCCGTTGGACTGATGGTGATATTGGCAGCAGTGTTTAGTGGATTTGCTGCGACTAGCAACCGGTATGTGGATGCGCATGGAACGGTCAGCACAGGAATGCTGGCAACGAGAAAGCTTGTAGAAAATAAGAATGGGTATGCAGGGGCTCTGACGGAAGCAGAACTTACGAAGATTATTGCACAGTATAAAGCGGTGATGGAACAATCCAAAGAGGAGCAGGATGCAAATTATGGGACACTGTATCAGCCAATCGATGATATCCTAAATTTCATGATATCTGTGCTGACACCGGATGCGGGATACGATGAGACAGTTTTGGATTCGGTGACGGAGGATTCCGTACAGGATTTCTATACGTGGTATCGGGGAAATATGAAATGGATGGCAGATCAGTATGGAAAGACTCCTGAACAGAAAGATTATCTGGAGAAGAAATACAGTGAGATTATATTGCCGCTCCAATACGAATCCTATGGTGCATGGGATACGATGATTATGTATGTGGAGACATATTCGATCGTGCTGGCAATTCTGGTTGGATTTATCTGTGCAGGAATATTTGCAGATGATTTTCAGACAAAGGCGGATGCGGTATTTTTTGCTTCGAAGTATGGAAGATCCAAAGCAATTAAAACTAAGATACTGGCAGGCGTCGTTGCGACAACGATGATCTACTGGACAGGAATTGTCCTGTTAAGTGCAATCAGCTTTGGCATTATGGGAACCAGTGGCATGCATACACCGTACCAGATGTCGGAAGCATATAGCATCTACATCATGACATATGGACAATATTACGCACTGACAGTAGCATGCGGTTACATTGCAAGTCTGCTTGCAGCGTCTTTAGCCATGCTGGTAGCGGCGAAGATGCATACGATCAGTGTCGCTGTCTGCATTCCATTTTTTCTGTACTGCTTACTACCGTTTATTGGGCGGTTATTGTCCAGCTATACAAAGGTGTTCAACCTGATTCCGACGATCCTTACAAATGTGGAAGCAAGCGTCAGGGTGCCGTTGTTGTATCAGATTGGAACGCATGTGATCCGGCAGGTTCCACTTGTAATGGTGATGTATACCGTTCTTTCCATCGTGCTATTGCCGCTTGTTTACCGGAGTTTCCGGCGATATGGGAGAGCGTAGTTGATTTTTATCAAATTACTCTGTATTGCAAGTGATAAGAGGATAAGCATGGGCTTTTCCGGAGATAAATGATGTGGCGGATTGATAAATTTTCGTTTGACATTTTCAAAATCAACAAATATAATAACCAAATGAACGAGTAGCAAATCTGCGTAAATCCAGTTTTGCTGCTCGTTTTTATTTTTATATGCCATTAAAAAGTGTGTAGCTGATCAGCGTAAGTCCAACTTAGAATGATTAGTACACACTTTTTTTATGAGGAAAAAAGGAGGATTTAGAAAAATGGCAGAAAGTAACAAGATGAAGGATATGCCGGTGAATAAGCTCATGATCCGGATGGGTATTCCGATGATCTTATCCATGGCATTGCAGGCAGTCTATAATATTGTAGACAGTGCGTTTGTCGGAAATATGAAGGTGGGAAGCGAAGCTGCGCTGAACGCGTTAACGCTGGTGTTCCCGGTTCAGATGCTCATGGTAGCAGCCGCAATCGGCACCGGTGTTGGCACGAATGCACTTCTGGCGAGGACGCTTGGACAGGAGAATCCACAGAAAGCGGCGAAGGTAGCGGGAAACAGCTTATTCCTTGGAGTGATTATTTATGCAGTCTGTCTGTTGTTCGGCGTATTCGGTGTGAAAGCATATATTTCCTCACAGACCGGTGATCCGCAGGTCATCTCTATGGGAATTAGCTATCTGCGTATCTGCTGTGTGCTTTCGTTTGGAATTATTTTCTTTTCGTTATTTGAGAAGCTGCTGCAGGCAACGGGACGTTCCCTTTACTCTACGATTGGTCAGGTCGTAGGTGCTGTGGTAAATATCATTCTTGATCCGATCATGATCTATGGAATCGGACCGGTTCCGGAAATGGGAGTCGAGGGTGCAGCTTATGCAACGGTGATCGGACAGATTGCATCGGCAGTGCTATTATTCATCTTCCATAAGAAATTCAACAAGGAATTTGAACAAGGAATTACCTATATGAAACCGGATGGCACGATTATATGCGGGATATATTCCATCGGACTTCCGGCAATCATTGCACAGGCACTTATGTCAATCATGGTGTATGTGATGAACCTGATCCTGAAATTCAACGCAGCCGCCCAGACGGCATACGGACTTTTTTATAAAGTACAGCAGTTTGTGCTTTTCTTAGCGTTCGGACTGCGTGATGCAATTACACCGATCATTGCGTTTGCCTATGGAAGGGGGAGCAAGAAGCGGATCAACGAAGGAATCAGATATGGCCTGATGTATACAATTGTTTTGATGGCTGTCGGAATTTTGATTACGGAGCTTTTCCCGGAATCATTTGCCGGATTATTCAATGCAGGGCAGTCGAGAGAATATTTTATAGATGCGATGCGTATTATCTCGATCAGCTTCCTTTTCGCAGGCGTCAACGTCGCGTATCAGGGAATCTATCAGGCGTTAAACGGTGGTATCGAGTCGCTCGTGATTTCGCTGCTTCGGCAGCTTGTAATCATTCTTCCGCTCGGGGGTGTATTCTCCATCTTCGTTCGTAACGGGCAGATGGGCGTGTCACTCATCTGGTGGGCATTTCCGATTACAGAGTTTCTTTCGTGTCTGGTCGGCTATATGCTTTTGAAGAGAATTAAGAAATACAGGGTTGGAGAGATAACGGACGAGAAAAAAGGGTAAAATTCTGGAAAAATAAAAAGTTACTCTCTTAACTTGATGTAAACGTAATTACATAGTATAGTTATGTCCAAATACCAATGACAGCTATCATAATTGGAGATATTTTTGATCGCGATGGAAGCAGATATTTTATTATGGATTCAAAATAATATACGGAATGATGTGTTGACCCCGATTTTCAAGTTTGTTACGACACTTGGAAATGCGGGAATGATCTGGATTGTCCTCTCTGTGGGATTGCTGATCCCGAAGAAGACAAGGCGCGTCGGCGTGCTGGCGTTAGTTTCTCTTTCCTTCTCGGCTTTGATTGATAATGTGATCTTGAAGAACGTCGTTGCGCGGACAAGACCATACGACGTGATCGAAGGACTCACCAGTCTGGTCGGTTCGCAGAAGGATTATTCATTCCCATCCGGACATACCGGAAGTGCCTTTGCAGCGGCGGTTGTGATGTTCCGGGAACTGCCGAAGAAGCTTGGAATTCCGATTTTAGTTTTTGCGTGTCTGATGGGATTATCCCGGTTGTATGTCGGTGTGCATTATCCATCGGATGTACTGGGCGGAGTCCTGATTGGTACTGGCGTCGCACTGCTTACTCATTGGTTCGGTACCGTCTGGATAGAACAAAAGGTATAAAACGAAAGAAGGAATAACGATGTGGATTGCATTTGCATTCGGCTCTGCGCTGTTCGCAGGACTGACCGCAATCTTAGCAAAATGTGGAATTAAGAATACAGATTCCAATGTCGCAACGGCGATCCGGACAATTATAGTCCTGATCTTTTCATGGATTATGGTATTCGTTGTAGGAGCACAAAAAGGGCTTGCAGATATATCCGGAAAGACGTTACTTTTCCTGATCTTCTCCGGTCTGTCGACGGGCGCTTCGTGGCTTTGCTATTTTAAGGCACTGCAGCTTGGTGATGTGAATAAGGTAACACCGATTGATAAATCGAGCACGATTCTTACGATGCTTCTGGCATTTATCCTGTTACGGGAAGCATTGTCTCCACTCAAGGTGGCTGCGATGATTGCGATTGGTGTGGGAACATATCTTATGATTCAGAAGAAGGAAACCGAAGAAAAAAAACAGGATGGCAAATGGCTGATCTATGCGATTGGTTCCGCGGTATTCGCCAGTCTGACTTCGATCCTTGGAAAGGTTGGAATCCAGGATGTCAACTCGAATCTTGGAACGGCGATCCGGACGATTGTGGTACTCATCATGGCATGGGTGGTTGTGTTTGTGACCGGAAAGCAGCATACCTTAAAGCAGATCGACAAATCAAGCTGGATATTCTTAGTATTATCCGGAATTGCAACCGGTGCTTCGTGGCTTTGTTATTACCGGGCATTACAGACCGGACCGGCAAGCGTGGTTGTACCAATCGATAAGCTTAGTATCTTAGTTACGATTGCATTTTCCTATGTCGTATTTCATGAGAAATTAACGGCAAAGGCGGGTATCGGTCTAGTGTTGATTGTTGCCGGAACGCTGCTGTTGTTGCTCTGGCGAGCTTAATCTTCAGGATATGAAGAAGGCTGCCGAGTTCAGGGGAGTCCAAGACTTATTCTTGATAAAAAGGTAGAATCTGTTTCCATGTGGGGGATAATCTGTTGGTTGCAGGTAGTTTGTCAGTTTAAATATTTTTTGCGATAGTCACTCGGCGACATGGAGACGTATTTTCGGAAAACACGGGAAAAATGCCCCGGGGAAGAAAAGCCGAGATCCAGACTGATGGCGGTCAAAGGTTTATCTGTGTAGCGGAGGAGGTGTTTTGCCTCCTCTGTTTTCCGGTTAAGTATAAAATCTGTGAGCGTGATATTACTTTCTGCCTTAAATCGTTTTGAGAGATATGATCTGCTCATATAAAATTCTTTTGCCATGGCTTCCACCGTAATCGTTTCTGACATATGATGGTCAATATAGTTTGCTACATCTGAAACAAGCTGTGATTTTGCCCCTGCTTCCTGTAACTGGTTTACACGCCTGGCAAAGTCTATGAGCATACGATAACGAAGATTGATAATCCTTGAATAATCATTTGATGATTCGCATTTCTGTATGTAGCTGTCACTCAGTGTGAATGCATCATCGGGATTCATGCCACCGTGGATAGCCGAACGTGAAACAAGCGTAGTTGTAGCGATAAAGGTATCCTTTAATTGACGAAGCTGATTGTCGGACATCGTACCAATCTTCAGAGCTGTAGATTTCTCAATCACTCCTGTTAAGGGCATATAATCGCCTTTTCGAACCATATTCATCACATTCTGTTCGAAATCATAAGTGTTGTGGAGTGTTATGCTTTGAGTTGTCTCATCGGAGAAAAACATGTCAGCATCATGCTTGTTCATTGATTCTATAAACTGCTTTTGTATGGCATCGTCAATAAAAACATCATGAAGGAAGCATTTCTCATTGTTCAGTATGTAATTCAAAAGACACAGAAGCTGCATAAGGCTTTCTAATGGTATGTGGGTGATATCCTGCATGGCGATTATAAAATCATCGATATCGTCACCCGGTATGTCCAATTGCATGGCGAGATCTCGTAGTGTTGGCGTGGAGTTTGGAACCTGGCTTGTCGGCCCGATTACAATTTTATAATTATCGGAATTAACAATGCCATAGTAGCAAAAATGTGCGGTCATGAAATAACCGACGTGGTCAGTAATTTTTAAAATGTCTGCCTGGTAGATAGACACAGGATCTTTAATAAGGTTGACTGTGGAGTGATAAAAAATAAGTGTATTGTTTTTATAAATACGTGTCGGAATTCCGAACAGACTGCCGGTGATTGTACCAATATAATCGTAATCAATGGATTGCATGGCTGGCTCCTCCTTATGAATATGGACACAATTATACTATTGTGAACACATATGTGCAAGAAATACGAAAAAAATAGTGATAGAATCCGGAAGGATAAAAAATATAAGAAAGGAACCTATGATTTATGTACACAAAAAATGCAAAAAAGAAAATTGAAAACATGCCATTACAGGAACGAATAGCCTATGGCTACAAAAAAGTAATTATGCTGATGCTTATTTCAGGGCTGCTTTCCATAATAGCGATAGGCGTACTGCTTGCGGATCTTTTGAATTATGTGCAGAAAATCAATGCTTCAGACATAGCAGTGAAAATGTGCAGAGTGAATGTAAATGCTGCTGCAAGAAATATAAGGGAAATGGCGTTGGATGACGATGAAGCTTCTTATGATGACTATGAAAAGACAATAACAAAGCTGCTTGCAGATGTTGATGCCCAGCTAAAAATAATAAAAGAAACCGGGGTTGTCTCAGAAGAAAATTATACAGAATATGCTACAGCATTATCCGATTGGGAAGACATAAGCACATCCATTATAGAGGAAATACGACAGGGACAGAACCAAAAAGGTGTAGAGGATATCCTTACCAAATGTACCCCTGCATTGAATAAATTAGTTGATATTGCTTTGAAATTAGATGATATTACAGACATAGCCAGCGATAAGGCAGTCAGAAATACCGTATTATGTGCTATTTTCGGTGTTGCCTTCATTATATTCTTTATAAGTCTGGCGTGGATAAATTCAAGAAAAACCAGCAAAAAAGTACTTTCGAGCATTTTGGAGCCATTGCATGCCATCGAAGATGTTGCAAAGGAGCTGACAGAAGGAAACTTACACAGCATGTTGGAGTATCGTTCGGAAGATGAAATCGGACGATTGGCACATAGCATGCGTAAATCTATCCGGATCCTGGGCTCTTATGTAGATGATATAGACCGCGCAATGAAGCTGTTTTCAGAGGGAAATTTTGATGTGCAGCCGAATGTGGAGTGGAAGGGAGATTTTGTTGGAATCCTAAATTCCTTTATGGCATTTGAAGAAAGTATGGCGGCTATGGTAAAGGGAATACAGACGGTTTCGGATCAAGTGTCCGGTGGTGCAGAACAGGTGTCATCCGGGGCAACTGAGCTGGCAGATGGAGCAACGAACCAGGCAGCAGCGGTAGAGGAACTGACGGCAACGGTAGAGAATGTTTCGGAACAAGTTCAACAAAACTCACAGGCTGCAAGTAAGATAAGTACAAAGGTAGTGGCACTTGGAGACGATATTTTGGAAAACAATGCCAAGATGCGTGAGATGGTAAAGTCTATGCTTGAAATTAAAGACGCATCCATACAGATAGAAAAAATTATTGAAACCATCAATGATATTGCATCACAGACAAATCTTCTTGCATTAAATGCGTCTATTGAGGCAGCGAGAGCCGGAGAAGCGGGGAAAGGATTTGCGGTTGTTGCCAATCAGGTAAACCAGCTTGCAGACCAGAGTGCACAGGCAGTAAAGGAATCGGCTGCTTTGATCAAAACATCCGTGAATGCGGTCGGAAAAGGTGTTTCATTTGCCGAGGAGACTGCACAGCAGCTGGAGATAATTGCACAAAACTCTAAGATTATTACCGGAGAGGTATCCGATATTGCGGATACGCTTGCAAATCAGACAGTTGAAATACAGCAGATCAATGAAGGAATAGAGCAGATCAATGATGTTGTACAGAGTAATTCCGCAACGTCGGAAGAGTGCGCTGCGGCGAGCATGGAGATGAACGGCGAAGCAGATCATTTACGGAATATGATACAGGAAATCAAAGTGGCTAAATTTAATAAATAGGCAGAAGCATGCGTAATATTATATTTAAAGGATAGTTATGCTATGGAAGAATATAAAGATGGAATGCTTTCAAACGTTGATTTTAATAATATAATAGAAATAATCGAAGCATCTAGCCATTCCTTTTGTTTCGTGATAGAATAAGACATTCAATGAAATCGGAGGAATAAATATGAGTAACGAAAGCAAGCGCTGTAAGGTGCACTATACAGGAACATTCAATGATGGAACAAAGTTTGATTCATCTTATGATCGCGGCGAGCCACTCGAGTTTGTATGTGGTGCAGGCATGATGATCAAAGGATTTGATGAAGCGGTGAAGAATATGAATATCGGCGAGATCGTCGATGTACATCTGATGCCGGAAGAAGCTTACGGTATGCCGGATCCGGCAAATGTCATCACAGTTGCATTTGAGGATATGCCTGGTTCTGAGAACCTGGAAATCGGCAACCAGGTTTATCTGACAACTCCATATGGACAGCAGTTTCCGGTGAAGGTTGTGGATAAAGACAAGGAGACCATCACCTTAGATGCCAACCATGAGATGGCAGGCAAGGAACTGAATTTCAAGATTGAGCTGCTTTCTGCAGAATAAAGATCATAAAAAGCGTGGACACGAAATGTATCCACGCTTTTTTAATGAAATAACGGGAAAGGTAACGCAAAACGATTGAAAAAGGACGGAAAATATGTTACTGTCATCTCGTTCGCTTTTTGCGTTTACTGTGTGGCCTGACTCGATAGCTGCGTGATATTTACGGTGCTGCCATGTATAGTTGCAAAAAGGAAAACGACTATGGAAACAAATATGGAAAGGGTAGAGGGTAGGTTACATGAGTAGAAAACATCCAGAGAAGCGGGGATCTTTTTCCGGCAAGCTTGGCTATGTGTTGTCGGCGGCGGGCGCATCGGTCGGCCTTGGAAATATATGGAGATTTCCGTATCTTGCTGCAAAATATGGCGGAGGTATCTTCCTGCTTGTCTATATTGTGCTGGCACTGACGTTTGGATATACGATGATCGTTGCGGAGTCCGCACTTGGACGTATGACGCAGAAAAGTCCGGTTGGTGCGTTTCGTTTCTTTGGTAAGAAGAAATGGATATCCTTCGGCGGCTGGATTAATGCAATTATCCCGATTCTGATCGTGCCATATTATTCGGTCATTGGCGGCTGGGTAATCAAATACTTGGCAGAGTATATCCGTGGAAATGGGGCAAAGCTTGCGGAGGATGGATATTTCGGATCATTTATCTCAAACGGTGTTTCAGCGGAGTTTTGTTTTGTCATTTTCTGTCTTGTGACACTTGCAATCATCTATGCCGGTGTACAAAACGGAATCGAACGTGTATCGAAGATGATGATGCCGGTTCTTGTTGTACTTTCCGTGGTGATTGCCATTTATTCGGTGACAAGACCGGGAGCCATTGCGGGTGTGAAATATTTCCTGGTTCCGAATGTAAAGAACTTTTCGTGGATGACAGTCGTAGCTGCGATGGGGCAGATGTTTTATTCGCTGTCGATTGCCATGGGTATCCTGATCACATTTGGTTCCTATATGAAGAAGGATACGTCCATCGAGGATGCGACGCGAAATGTAGAAGTGTTTGATACGGCGATTGCAATCATGGCAGGACTTATGATTATTCCTGCGGTGTTTGCATTTTCCGGCGGAGATCCGGATACGCTGCAGGCAGGCCCTTCGCTCATGTTTATCACGATTCCGAAGGTGTTTGCGAATATGGGACTTGGAACAGGCGTCGGGATTTTGTTCTTCCTGCTTGTGTTATTTGCTGCACTTACAAGCTCAATTGCCTTGACGGAAAGTGCTGTTGCGACATTTGAGGATGAGCTTGGCTGGGGACGGAAGAAATCAACGATTGTGATCGGGCTGATTATGATTGGACTTGGAACGTTATCAAGTCTTGGGTATGGTCCACTTGGATTCGTGAAGATACTCGGAATGCAGTTTTTGGATCTGTTTGATTTCCTGACAAATTCCGTGATGATGCCGATTGCAGCATTTGTGACAAGCCTGCTTGTATCACGCGTTGTCGGAATTGATAAGATCGAAGAGGAAATCCGCCATGGAGAAAGTAAGTTCCGGAGAAAGAAGATATTCGTCGTGATGATAAAATATCTGTGTCCAATCTTCACGCTGATTATTCTGCTTAGTTCCGTGGCAAATGCATTTGGCTGGATATCCATGTAAAAAGAAAATACGATGATGAACGTAGCCAAATAGATGATTGCGGAACGTGTTTCCGTGTAAATCAGAGGTAATCGGATATGGAGCCAAAACAGGAGCAAAAATTGATATCCCGTGCAGATATCCTGCTGATCGTCGGAATTCTGATTCTGGCGATGGCAGGACTTTTTGCGTGGAAGAAATTGCAAAAGTCAGGTGCGTATGTTGATATCATGATTGATGGTACATCTGTCAAAACATTGCAGTTGAATCAGAATGTAAGCTACGAGGTAAAGCAGCAGGCGGGTGTTAATACGGTCGTTGTGCAGGATGGCAGTGTGACTGTGCAAGATGCAGACTGTCCGGATAAGATCTGTGAGAAGCACCGGGCAATCAACCGGACCGGAGAGACGATTATTTGTCTGCCACATAAGCTGGTCGTGGAAATTAAAGATTAAGTGATTATTGAAAAATGAAAATGTCAAACAGTATGGGGAGAAACTATACATGCAGGAAAAACAGCCGCAACTAAATAAAAATCATAAGATCGCACTCTGCGGTGTGCTGATTGCGCTTGCCATGATCTTATCGTATCTGGAGAGTCTGGTGCCAATCCATATGGCGGTACCCGGGGTGAAGCTTGGCCTTGCCAATCTGGTTACGATCATCGCACTGCAGAGACTGGATCTGAAATCGACGGTTGTAATCTCGGTCGGACGTATCATCCTGTCGAACGTTCTGTTCGGAAATATGGCGGTTCTTCTGTATAGTCTGGCCGGTGCGGCATGCAGCATCCTGATCATGACGGTGCTTAAAAAATGTCGGGTGTTCGGGCTTGTAGGAATCAGCGTTGCAGGCGCGGTCTTCCACAATCTGGGACAGATACTGGTCGCAGTCTGCGTGATGGAGAATGTCCGTATCTTTTATTATATGCTTGTCCTTTTGATTACCGGAACTATTGCAGGCGTGGCAATCGGACTGTTGGCATCATTTCTGCTCAAAAATATACGGTTTTAGGCATAAAAGTTGTGAAATTACGGACACATTTGTTGATAAAAATCCTCACTTGTATTAGAATAGTAGTAAATATTTTTTAGAGTGGGGTCAGTACGATGAAACTAACTTTTAAAGGAGGCATCCATCCATACGAAGGGAAAAAACTTACGATGGATAAGGATGTAATTGAATATGTCCCAAAGGGAGATATGGTATATCCACTGAGTCAGCATATCGGTGCACCTGCGAAGGCGGTTGTCAAAAAAGGTGACCGTGTTTTGGTAGGGCAGCTGATTGCAGAAGCCGGTGGATTTGTTTCTGCAAACATTCATTCTTCTGTATCCGGAACAGTCAAGGCCGTGGAACCAAGACTGACAGCATCCGGTTCTAAGGTCAATTCGATCGTGATCGAAAATGACAATCAGTTTGAAGAAATTGAATATGTGAAAAATGACAAACCGCTTGCGGAGCTTAACAGGGAGGAAATCCTCGAAGCAATCAAGAACGCAGGCGTTGTCGGCATGGGTGGCGCCGGATTCCCGACGAATGTCAAGCTCTCACCGAAGAATGCGGATGAAATTGATTATATTATCGTGAATGCATCTGAGTGTGAGCCATATCTGACATCGGATTACCGTCGTCTGCTTGATGAGACGGACAAGGTGATCGAGGGCTTGCGTCTTGCACTTGCAATCTTCCCGAAAGCAAAGGGAATCATCGCGGTCGAGGATAACAAGCCAAAGGCAATCCGGAAGTTGAAGGAAGTGATTGGAAATGATCCGGACATCAAGGTCAATTCCATGAAGACCAAGTATCCGGAGGGAGCAGAACGTCAGCTCATCTATGCAAATACCGGACGGTATATCAACTCGAAGATGCTTCCGGCAGATGCCGGCTGTATCGTACATAATGTAGACACGGTGTATTCTATCTGTGAAGCGGTACGGCAGGGTAAACCATTGATTCAGAGACTGGTGACTGTGACCGGTGATGCGATCACAGAACCATGCAACTATCTTGTACGGATAGGTACAAGCTTTGCGGAGCTGATCGAGGCAGCAGGTGGATTCCTGCAGGATCCGGAGAAGATCATTGCCGGAGGCCCGATGATGGGAAAAGCCATCTATGATCTGAATATTCCGGTTACGAAGTCCTCATCGGCAATTCTATGTATGACGAAGGATGAGGTCTCAGAGTATGAGCCGAGTAACTGTATCCGCTGTGGCAGATGTGTGGAGGTTTGTCCGGGCAGAGTGATGCCGAACAAGCTTGCGACACTGGCAGAACAAGGCGATCTGGAGGAGTTCCAGAAGTTAAATGGTATGGAATGCTGTGAGTGTGGCTGTTGTTCGTATGTATGTCCGGCGAAGCGTCATCTGACACAGACGATTGCAGGCACAAGAAAAGCCATCTTGGCGAATCGCAAGAAATAGGAGGTGCGAGAAAGTGGAACAGGAAAATTTGAAATTAAAGGTCTCTGCTTCCCCGCATGTGAGAAGCAAGGCGACAACATCGGATATCATGTTTGATGTTGTGCTGGCATTGGTTCCGGCAACCGCGTTTGGATTATATATTTTTGGCTGGTATGCAGCTGTGCTTGTAGCAGTCTGTATTGGAAGCTGTGTTGGGTTTGAGGCATTGTATCAGAAGTGCATGGGTAAGAAGGTGACCGTTGGAGATTTCTCCGCTGTCGTAACCGGATTGCTGCTTGCGCTGAACCTGCCACCAAACTTACCGATTTGGATGGCAATTGCGGGTTCCGCATTTGCAATCATCATCGTAAAGCAGCTCTTCGGTGGACTTGGACAGAACTTTATGAACCCGGCACTTGGGGCGAGATGTTTCCTGCTGCTGTCGTTCTCCCGTTATATGACAAACTTTGTATATGATGGTATTGCAACTGCAACACCACTTGCAACATTGAAGCTTACCGGTATGGTAAACCTGCGCAGCATGTTCCTTGGATATACTGCTGGTACAATCGGTGAGACATCTGTCTTAGCACTGCTGATCGGTGCAATCTATCTGCTTTGCAAGAGGGTAATAAGTCCAAAGATTCCTTTGATTTACATTGGAACTTTTACAATCGCAGTTGCAATCTATGCAGCAACGAAGGATTACAATGTACCGGTTTATGTGGCTGCACATTTGTGTGGTGGCGGTCTGATGCTTGGTGCATGGTTCATGGCAACCGATTATGTGACAAGCCCGATCACTTCCTCCGGAAAGGTAATTTACGCAATCGGACTTGGACTTTTGACATTTGTACTTCGTATCTTTGGAAGCAGCGCCGAGGGCGTATCTTATTCCATCATCATCATGAATCTGTTAGTCCCTCTGATTGAACGCGCAACCGTTCCGAAGGCGTTTGGTGAAGGTGCTGAGATCAAGGACAAGAAACAGGCAAAGATTGAGGCAAAAGAGGCAAAGAAAGCTGAAAAAGCAGAGGATGCTTCGGACGGTGATGACAAAGAGCCAAAGAAGAAAGACAAGATGGATGTCAAGGGTATCGTCGTTGCAATCATTGCAATCTGTGTGATCACAGTTGTGATGGGGGCAGCACTTGGCGGTGTCTATAGTGTAACAAAAGACCCAATCGAAAAAGCACAGGAACAGGCAAAGAACGATGCCTATGCGGAAGTGCTTCCGGAAGCAACACGTATTATGAGCGTGGAAGAGGATGGCAATGTTGTAAAGCAGATCAATCCACTCCTTGAATCGTATGGATTTGAGGATGTTCATATCGATGATATCTGCGTCGGCGGTGATGATGAGAAGAATGAACTGGTTGGTTATGTAATTCTCATTACAAGTACGGCAGGGTATGGCGGAGATATCCAGATGGCAATCGGAATCAATACCGAGTATCAGATCACCGGTATTTCCTTCCTGACTTTGAACGAGACAGCAGGCCTTGGTATGGAAGCAGATACGGATGAATTTAAATCACAGTTTATTGGTAAGCAGGTAAATAAGTTTGAGTATACAAAGACTGGTTCGACAAAGGACAGTGAGATCGATGCATTGTCCGGTGCGACGATTACCACATCGGCAGTGACAAATGCAGTCAATGCGGCACTTCGTACAATTCGATTCCTGACAACAGGAGGTGCACAGTAATATGGGAAAGATAGCAGAACGTTTAAAGAATGGTATTATCACCGAGAACCCGACCTTTGTCCAGATGCTTGGAATGTGCCCGACACTTGCGGTTACATCCTCAGCAATTAACGGACTTGGCATGGGACTTACAACGATGGTAATCCTGACGATGAGTAACTTCATGATCTCCCTGCTCCGGAAACTGATTCCGGACAAGGTGCGTATTCCGGCATACATCGTTATCATTGCTTCGTTTGTAACAATCGTACAGTTTGTATTGCAGGCATATATTCCAAGCCTGAATGACAGTCTGGGAATCTTCATTCCACTGATCGTTGTAAACTGTATCATCTTAGGTAGAGCGGAAAGCTACGCATCAAAGAATCCGGTAATTCCATCCATCTTTGACGGTATTGGTATGGGACTTGGATTTACAGTCGGACTGACCACAATCGGAATCATCCGTGAGATCCTTGGCTCCGGCAGTATCTTCGGATTCGGCTTTGTAAAGGCTGTTGAGAATTTCGCTGAAAGCCACGCAAGTGAGAAGGTATTCCAGATCTTATCCGATCAGGGATTGTTCCAGCCGGCAAGTATTTTTGTATCGGCACCGGGTGCATTCCTTGTACTGGCATTTATCATTGCATTTATCAACCGTCGTCATATCAAGAAGGCAAAGAAGACGGGCGGGAAGGCAGAGACATGCAGACTGGCGGATTGCGCAAGCTGTGCAAATGCTATGTGTGCAGGCAAAGGAAAGGAGGAGTAGGATATGAATATTATTTTATTAGCGATATCCGCTGCTCTTGTGAATAACGTTATCCTGAGCCAGTTCATGGGTATCTGTCCGTTTTTAGGAGTTTCCAAGAAGGTAAGCACCGCAGCCGGTATGGGTGGTGCGGTTATCTTCGTTATGACGATTGCTTCGGCAGTGACAAGTGTGATCTATCACTTCGTGCTTGTACCGCTTAAACTATCGTATCTGAACACGATCGTGTTTATTTTAGTCATTGCAGCACTGGTACAGTTTGTGGAGATGTTCTTAAAGAAGACGATTCCATCGCTGTATGAGGCGCTCGGCGTATACCTGCCACTGATCACAACGAACTGTGCTGTGCTCGGTATCGCTCTGAAAAATGTGCAGGATGGATTAAACATTGGAGAATCTATCATCAACGGTATGTTCTCCGCAGTCGGATTTGCGATTGCGATTATCGTAATGGCAGGTATCCGGGAGAAAATTGACAAAAATGATATACCGGAAAGCTTCAAAGGCGCGCCAATCGTGCTGATTACAGCCGGACTTATGGCGATTGCTTTCCTTGGATTAAATGGGTTAATTTAAAGGAGGGTATAGAGCATGGGAGCAGCGATTTTGTACGCAGCAGTCGTCATCGGAATTGTCGGTATTTTAGCTGGCATTCTGCTTGGCGTTGCAAGTGAGAAGTTTAAAGTAAAAGTAGACGAGAAAGAAATCAAAGTGCGCGAGGCACTGCCTGGCAACAACTGTGGAGGTTGTGGATATCCGGGCTGTGATGGACTTGCGGCAGCAATCGCAAAGGGCGAAGCAAAGCCGGATGCCTGTCCGGTCGGTGGTGAAGCCGTAGCGAAGAAGATTGTAGAGATTGTCGGGGGGGAAATCGACAGTGTCAGACATGTGGCACATGTGAAATGTGCCGGAACATGTGAAAAGGCAAAGGATGTGTACGATTATGTAGGCCCTGAAGATTGCCAGATCGCAGCGAATGCACCGGGCGGCGGACCAAAGGGATGCAGCTTCGGCTGGGTGGTTTATGTTTCATGTAGGCGCGCCTGCCAGTTTGACGCGATCTCCATCGTAGATGGCGTAGCAGTCGTGGACAAGGACAAATGTAAGTCGTGTGGACAGTGTGTACTTGCCTGTCCGAGACATATCATCGAGATGGTACCGGAAGATGCAGGTGCTATCGTCGAGTGTAATTCGAAGGAATTCGGTAAAGACGTAAAGGCGGTTTGCAGCGCAGGCTGTATCGGCTGTGGTCTGTGCCAGAGAAACTGTCCACAAGGCGCAATCACAGTGAAGGATCACCTTGCGGTTGTCGATTACGAGAAATGTACCGGCTGCGGCACATGCAAGGAAAAGTGTCCAGTAAAGATTATACGATAGAACATATGGGAGAAAATATGGAAAGAGATTACGTTATTATCACAGATTCATCGAATGACCTGCCTGCCGGTTATGCCGAGGAACATGGCGTTGTGATCATCCCAATCAGCTTTGAAATCGGGGATGAAGTATTCGATGGAAGGGAAAAGACACTGACAAATAAAGAATTCTATGATCGCATGCGTGCAGGGCAGGGAACAAAGACAGCAGCGCCGAATATCAATGATATCGAAGAGGAGTTTGAGAAAGCACTGTCCGCTGGAAAAGACGTATTATTTACCTGTCTTTCTTCCGGTATCAGCAGCACGATTAACAATGCGTTTATATGCAGGGAAGAGATGCAGGAGAAATATCCGGATGCGGAGATCTGTGTATTTGATTCTATCTGTGCGAGTGGTGGACATGGACTTTTGATCTATCATGCGATTGAAAACAAGAAAAAAGGTATGTCTGCCAAAGAAAACATGCGGGCGCTTGAAGAATTGAAGCATCACATCGTGCACAAATTTACAGTGGATGATCTGACCTATCTGCAAAGAGGCGGACGTATCTCGAAAACAGCAGCAGTAATCGGTGGCATGATTCAGTTGAAGCCGGTTCTGCATGTGGATACAGAGGGCAGACTTGCGGCTGAAAGTAAGGTGCGAGGACGCAAGAAAGCCTTAAACCAGCTACTTACAGAGATGGATACCTGTACAGGAAGTTATGCAGATAAGCAGGATGCTGTGCTGATTTGCCATGCAGACTGTCCGGAGGACGCGGAATTTGTACGGGCGAAGGTAGAGGAGAAGTATCATCCGAATAAGATTATCATGAGTGAAGTCGGACCAATCATTGGTGCGCATGTGGGTCCGGGAACGATGGTACTTATTTTTGAAGGTGACAAACGATAAGCTTGCGCATATACTAACTATAAAAAGCGAAGGTATGCGATGCGCTTTTTGGAATTAAAAGAAAAAGAAGTTATAAACTGTAAGGATTGCAGGCGGCTCGGTTATGTTGCCGATGTTGAGTTTGATTGTGAGACCGGGAAGATACTTGCAATCATCGTACCGGGACCGGGTAAACTATTTTCGTGCTTTGGTTCGGGAACAGAATATTACATCCGGTACTGCAACATCGTTCGTATCGGGCCGGATATTGTTCTGGTCGATATCGATGCCTGTGATATCCATAAGATTATGGGAGAAAAACATTAGAAGAAACAGAGAGGTAAAGAAAAATGAAATGTCCATTTTGTGGAGATGATAATACACGTGTCATTGATTCAAGACCAGCGGATGATAACGAAGCAATCCGCAGAAGAAGACAATGTGATGAGTGTGGAAAGCGGTTTACAACCTATGAGAAAGTAGAGACAATCCCATTGATTGTCATCAAAAAAGACAAAAACAGGGAGACTTACGACCGTTCTAAGATTGAGTCCGGACTGGTGCGTTCCTGCCATAAGCGTCCGGTATCGGTAGATCAGATAGAAGCTTGTGTGGATGAAATCGAAAACCGCATCTTTAATCTGGGTGTGCGTGAAATCGAAAGCAATAAAATCGGAGAGATCGTAATGGATCAAATCCGTGGATTGGATCAGGTTGCGTATGTTCGTTTTGCTTCTGTTTACAGGGAATTTAAGGATGCAGATACGTTTATGAGTGAACTAAAAAAGCTTCTTGCAACAAAGTAAGGAAGCCTGTGAGGGATAGTATGGATTATATCAAGTTAGTCGGGGGTGCCGAGGAAGAAATCATAGAGAAAAAATCCCGTTTCATTGCACAGATTGCCCCGGTCGAGACAGAAGAAGAGGCGTATGCATTTATCGAGAAGATCAGAAAAAAGCATTACGATGCAAGGCATAACTGTTTTGCTTTTTCCGTGGGTACACAAATGCCACTGCTTCGGTTCTCAGATGACGGAGAACCACAGGGAACGGCAGGAAAACCGATGTTAGAGCTGATCCAAAATTCAGGAATACATGATATCTGTGTTGTTGTGACGCGATATTTCGGAGGTACGCTGCTTGGAACCGGCGGACTCGTCCGGGCATATACACAGGCGACGAAGGAAGCGTTAGAAGCATGTACGACAAAACGGATGCAGCAACTGCTTCCGGTTTTGATTCGGACGAATTATACGGATATGGGAAAGATACAATATATCCTGAATACAAGACAGGTCACAATTATCAACACGGAATTCGCAGAAGATGTGATGTTCACTGTGCATATTCCGGTTGCGGATGCGAAAGCAGTCTTAAAAGAAATAACCGATGCAACAAATGCGAGAGCGCACATCGAAGAACAGGACGAGATCTTTGGATGATCTCGTCCTGTTTTGTTAAATACTATAGAATATATTCCAGAAAGAAAAAAACGATTGCAATCAACAAAAAGAGTGGAATGATCTTTGCAAGTGTCTGGCTCTTTTTTACAAGAAGTGACAGGATGCATGTAAAAAGAAATGCACCGGCACTCATAACCATAACCGGGACAAGTGTATCAGTTCCGTAGGTAAGCAGATTACAGAAAAGTCCTGTCACGCATACAGGAAGAATCGATGAAAAAATCACAGAGCACAAGATCCCAGCTCTTTTTTTCACAGGCAGGACAACATAAATCCCGCGTTCCGTATCCTGCAGGTACATCATAAGTCCAAACAACGCACAAAACAGGACGAGCAGACAGGTACATTCATAGATTGGAAGGGAAATGTGATACGTGTTTTCTCTGTAATCATAACTCCCTTTTGTGACCGATGACATGCGAAAGATGGAGTCACTTTCCATATATGTCTGCATACGGTTTTTTAATTCTTTGGAAAGCGAGTCATCGCCAATCGTATCGACTAGTATCTGTGGCGATGCGACTTTGAAGATATAGTGAAAAAAAGTTTCACTGATCGCAGAGGAAAGCGTACTGGCAGGCGTTTTAAAAAGCGAAACTTTCGGATCCCCCGTACCTTGAATGTAGCCATTCCAGAAACCTTCTGGTACAACAAATCCACACTCCGCTTTTCCTGCCTGTACATCTTCGATGACATCCTGCCTGTCATCCACATAATAAAACTGATAGAGAGAGGCACTGTCCGCAAGCTCTGTCTGGAAGTTTTTAGTATAAGCGCTTGTATCGGCAAGGCAGACCGCCACACAGATCTGTGTGGACTGGCTTTTTGCCGGAAGCAGTTTGTAGATTCCGGTCAGTATAAGCAGGACACAAAGTAATCCCCAATACAGTTTTTTATGAAATATTCTTTTTAATGCAACAATCAGACGGTTCATAACGATTCTCCCAAATGATTAATAAAGTGCATGGATAAACATCTGCAGGATGTACGTACCCGGCAGAAAGTCCTGTATCTGACGGACTGCTTTTGGAAGCATGGCATCCGGCAGAAGTCCACCACCACAGTAGGCAAGGACTAAAACGATAAAAAGCAGGCAGATATTTGCGGAAAATGTATTTTTAGCTCCGCTTGCAATTCCGGCGATCAACAAAGCAATCAGAAAAAGTGCAGGAATAATCGTGAGAAGCCCTGTTTTTGTAAAGTGTTTTGTCCACATGGAAATCCCGATATAACACGGGAGAAAAAGCAGGTACAAGGCAACGAATGTGCAGATAAGATTCGAGATAAAAATCGTGCCTTGCTGCATATGGTGAAGCTTCATGCATTCGCGGATGCCGCTATTTGTTCCCTGCAGATATGGAATTAAGACAAATGCAGAAAAACAAAGACTTAAAATCACAGCAAATGCTGCATAATGTCGGGAAAGTGGAACCGCTCCTGCATTTTCGGCTTCCACCGTTTTCATATACTCTGACTTGTTCATAACACGGTCTAAGTAGACGAGGTTCACACGATCGGAAAGCTTATGGATTTCCTCCTGCGAAAATTCATGTGCCCGTGTCGTATCGAGCCCGCTATAGATGCCAGCCTGTGCATTTCCGAGCAGCCCGGCATAGGATAGGAACAGTTCATTTATGATATAGGATGTGATGGATGTATTATCATAGACGACGATATCCAAAGGGACATTTGTGCTATCCATAATCCCTGCGAAAAACTGTTCCGGTACGATGATCAGGTACAGGATTTCGTGGGATGCCAGTTTTGCATATCCGTCCTCAACACTGCTTACCTGTTCCAGTTGAACGGTTTTCTGCATGCTGTCCAGATCCTGAAGCATGCGGATGCCAAGTTCATTCAAATCCCGGTTGTCGTCTTCCGGCAGATAATATCCGATTGTAACAGCCGAGAAAATCTGTTCCTTATACAGATGCTTTGACAGATAAAAACCAGCCGCTCCTGTCAGTACAAGAAGCAGAAGCAAAGCAAGAAACATGTGTGGCAGATAATGAAGCAAGCGTTTCATGTTGGCACGTATGAAATTGAAAAACATGTGTATTCTTGACATTAAACCCTTTTTAACTCCGCAGTAAATCGATATAGCTTGTACCTTCCGGCAGTTTGGAGGCATCATACAGACAACCATCTTTCAGAAGGTAGACAGTCCTTGTAAACTGAAATACCGCTTCTTCGTGTGAAGCAATCAAAATAGAGTTTCCAAGGCTTAAATAATAACGCATAAATTGCATGGCATCCTGCTTGGCAGGTAAGTCAAGTGCTGCAAATGGCTCGTCCATCAAAAGAAGTCTGGGGGTGTCGAGCAGGGCACATGCGAGACTCAGACGTTTTTTCATGCCACCGGACATGTTTTTCACGGGGGTGTCCAAAAATGTCTGGATTCCAAGTTGTGCAAGCGGAGGTGTCTGCAATGCCGAAAGAATCTCTGATTTGTGTTTGTTTGTCCACATGCGCAGATTGTCAAGTGGTTTTAACTCATCATACAGGGGATTTTCCTGTGGAACATAGCCAATCTGCATACCTGGCAGACTCGCATATTTTTTTGCGATGCAGGATAAAAGGGTGGATTTCCCGGAACCATTTACACCCAGAATTCCAATTGCACAACCATCCGGGATCGTAAATGAGATATCTTTTAAAACCTGTTTTTTTCCATATGATTTTGAAACATGTTCAACTTGAAACATAATAACTCCTTTCAACGGTCTCGGGATGGACATATGTGGGCACTGCAATATGTTTAATTCGTCCAGGTCTCCTGTTCTGAAAAATAAGATAGCATTTTTGGGTAAAATATACAAGTGGAAAGCAGGGATAAGTGGATTTTCTCTATGGACTTTGTTTCATTAATTTGGTATAATTTTAAATAAATATGACGTGGCGTTTTGCCGGTGCAAGATAGTTAAAAACAAAGCATGAAAGCCGCTGTTGCGTGTGCGGTTCACAAGATGACAGAGAAATAAGAACCTGTAAGGAAAGACAAGAGGGATATGAATATGAATGGAACAAGATTAGCAAAGAAAAACGATCTGGCAGTGAAGGTGATGGCTGCATTTGCAATCGCAAAAATCATTGTGTTGATAATTAACCACAAGGCACAGAAGGGTTTTGTGCCATTGCTTGTGCTGTTTGCGATTTTTGCGGTTGGAAATATTGTATTTCAAATTATCAATGACCGCAGTGAGCTTACAAAGTTTACATCTGTGACCGTGTTTTCTGTGCTTGTGATTGTTTCAAGCTTTATTTCCGGTTCTGTGATGGACGCGCTGCCAATCTTTATCGCGATGGGCATGTGCATCATCTATATGGATACACTTCACATCCGCTTGACGTGTGGCGTATCGACGCTTGGTATTTTAGTTGAGACGATTGTGCAGATTGCAAAGCATGGATTTGCACCATCTGTTACATGGGTAGAGATTCTGCTTTTAGCAGCGATTTTCACATTTGGTATTCTGATGGCTTGTAACATCACTTTGCGGGAGCAGGAGACAGATCGTCAGGAAATCGAGTATCACGTGGCATATCAGGAAGAAATCACAGAGAATATGGTCAAGGTTGTGGACAACGGAAATGCACATATCGAGCAGCTCCAGTCCAAGCTTGATAACTTCCAGGCTGCGACAGCGAAAGTTACGAAATCCGTCGATGCAATTTCGACCGGAGTTACCGATACCGCAGAGAATATGGAAGTATCGACAACGATGACACAGCAGATTCAGGAGATCATCGACAATCTGATCGATGTCAAAGACAATACCGTACAATCGACACACCGGGCAATCGAATCTGTAAAGTCCGGCTTGGATATTATTGAAAGTCTGAAGGGTAAGTCCGACGATATCAATGTTGCAAATGAAGATGTGACACGCGTATCGGAAGAACTCTGCGAGAAAATCCAGTCTGCAGAGGAAATCACACAGATTATCTATCAGATTTCGAGTCAGACGAATCTGCTTGCATTAAACGCAAGTATTGAGGCAGCGCGTGCCGGAGAGCAGGGACGTGGATTTGCAGTTGTCGCAGACGAAATTCGAAAGTTAGCAGACGATACCAGAAGCTCGATTGACAGCATCACACAGCTTTTAAAGGGAGTGACAGATCTTGCCAACCATACATCTGATTTGGTACGCAGAAGTGTAGAGGCAGTATCAGAGCAGGCAAAATACATTGAGGCGGCAGATGGAAGTTTTCAGACAATTGCCGGGGCAGTGGAAGAATTGTCCGGTGATATGAAGCAGCTTGACAAGTTATCCGGGAATCTGGATGCATCGAATAATTCCATCATCGACGGACTGGCAAACCAGCAGGCAGCCAGTGAGGAGATTGCAGCAAATGCGCAGTCATCCGCGAATCTGTGTGAGACAAACTTGAATGAATTAAACGGTGTGATTGATGAGTTAAATGAGATTGCAAAGATTATCGGAAGTCTGCGCGCAGCGGATTTAGAAGAGATCAATAAGATGTTAGATGAGACGACCGTAAAGACTGTATCTCGTGATACAACCGATTATTCAGATTATTTTTCAGAGGATGATGGACAGGAAGCAGAGGCTCCTGCGAGTGCATCCGCAGAGGAAGATGACGCGGAAGAGATTGAATCAGAGGAGACAGATTCAACGGAAGAGACAGAACCGGTGGAGGCAGAGCTAACCGAAGGTGTGTCGGAGGAAACCTGCGAAGATTCTGAGGATACACAGGCTGGGATAGATGAAGCATCTGAATCCTGGGAAGATGCAGAAGACAGCGGAGAAAACAGTGGAATAGAAGAAAACCGGGATGAAGAAGCAGAAGATGATGAAGAGATAAGTGAAGATCCCGAACCGGAAGATGATACAGCATATGATGCGGAGACAGACGAAGAGGACTCTGATCAGGAATAATCAGTAGTCCTCCTCGATGACCTGAAAGTCAAGATAGTCGAAATCGATTGTCTCAATGAAATTATCCTGTGTGAAGCGGGTTCTTGCATGACGGATAAAATCCTGCTGGTTGGATTTTAACCAGATAGGTTTCGCCAGATCAAAGGTGTAGCATAGCTCGTCAAGGGCGGCATACACCTTTTTTGTACGTGTCATAGTATCGTCTTCGATACAGACGGTATGGTCTTTGACGAGTCGGTTATCTTTCATTAATTTTCCCCAGATGCGGAACATCGTATCACCTGCCTTATTTACATAGTTATTGAAGTGTATCATTCTATAATTATATTGGTCATAGGACAAAAAAACAAGTAAAATAGCAAACGATTTATATAAAGGAGCAACAGTATGAGTTACAAATTGATTACCAAAGATGGAAGCGCCAAGCGTGGCGAATTTACGACACCGCATGGTGTAATCCAGACGCCGGTATTTATGAATGTCGG